>Ga0224505_10000244_pt1 | contig 40729 bp, 39 predicted proteins | sample SF_Jan12_sed_USG_FD_169102 | JGI IMG/M metagenome (GOLD analysis project Ga0224505, IMG submission 169102) | Sediment microbial communities from San Francisco Bay, California, United States - SF_Jan12_sed_USGS_4_1 | ecosystem: Environmental > Aquatic > Marine > Sediment | place: USA: California... | reverse complement strand
GCCCTTGCCGCCGAGGAGTTTCTTGTTGTGGCCGTCACCTTCGGAAAAGGCATAGACGCGTTTGTGTGTCATGGCTTGCTCACTGGTAGCTGGTTGACTTTGATACAAATAGTCACCCGGCAGGGAAGCTCATACTATTGCGGCAAACCCCTAAGCAGGGTCGCAAGAATGGGTCTGTTAGCGGATCAGAAATCGAGCAAATTGCGCCTCTATTTCTGCTGCCGTGAGCTCGCGATCGAAAAATATCAGGTCGTCGAAGCGTGCATTGAACGCATTCTTTTCCGCCGTGTTCTGGGGAAAGCTGCCGCCGATTTTGATGCCGGCCGGATGACTGGGAGAAGCAAGGCCGGGTTCGGGCTCCCCGATAAGCTGCCAGTTGTCATCGCTTGATGTGTCGGTGGCCGGCAACAACTTGCCATTGCGATACAGTGCCATCGTGCCAGCATCATCGCGCCGGCCCAGCGCGACGAGCCGTGGTGTTCCGGTGTATAAGCTGGTAATCCTGCTGGCCAGGAACACCAAAATGAAGATATGGACCGTAATTGCACTGCTTCCCACTACAGTGCTTAGTGGTGACCCCGACAGCCAGATTTTTCAGTGGCTCGAGGGCTGTTGGGTTACGCCCGACAAAAGCGCCCAGGAAGTCTGGGTGGTAGACGACCACCGCTCACTTTCGGGTTTCGCCGTTACACTTGCGAACAATGCGGTGCGATTCCATGAGGTCCTGAGCATCCAGCAGGATGATGACGGTTCATGGACCTATACGGCGCATCCGTCCGGTCAGGTCTCCACGTCGTTCAGGGCCGCGGAAGTTGGCACAAGCAGCGCGCTATTCGTCAATCCCGACCATGACTATCCGCAGGAGATTCGTTACCAGCGGGATGGGAATCGACTCATTGCGACAATCTCCCTGCTTGGTGGTGATGAGCCGAGATCCTTCGACAAACAAGCCTGCGACTAGCGAACCATCCTTTTTTACAGCACGTGCAAGCCCACCAGCAGAACCCGAGCGCCTTACTCGCGGGTTCTACCAGAAAGCATCAACAATCCATCGTATCGGCATCAAGCGCAGACGAGGTCATATCGCTATGTTACTCCCACCGGTTCCAGGGCCGATTACGGCCCGCCGGGACACATTACTGGGGAGTAAGCGGCATGATTACCAAGAAGCATTTTCTCACGGCATTTCTGTTACTGGTCCTTGCCGCCTGTGGCGGTGGCGGTGGCTCGGCAACGCCTAGCCCGCCTGCCGTCGTGCCACCACCTCCTCCACCGCCCACGGACGAGCTGCCAGGCGGCCACTGGTTTGGCACACTGACCAATGATCTCAGTGCCATAACAGAAGATTTCATCGCTATGGTCGACGAGAACGGCCGCTTCCGCTTCGTTTCGGTCGACTCCGCTGTACAAATGTCCGGCAACTTCAGCGTAGCCCTCAGTGTCCTTAACGGTGACGGCACGGCTTTCGCGGATGCCGGCGTCTTCTGGCTCGACTCTACTTCGGCCACGCCCGTCACGATTGTTGGAACACTCGACGGACGCAGTACGATGACGGGTACATGGACCACGATTTCCGGCGAGAGCGGCAGTTTCGACTTTCAATACGATCCGACTTTCTACGAGCGGGCCTCGCAGCTTGACCAGCTTGCTGGCTCATGGATCAGCTACGATGAATTCCTGAACCCTGAAGTCACGTTCACGATCGCCGCAGACGGCAGCTTTAACGGGCAGAATACGATGGGCTGTAATTCTTTGGGGCAGTTTGGCCTGATCAATTCAGGATTCAACCTGTTCGAAGTTCAAGCCACGATCAGCGGTTGTTCGCTGGCGGGCGACTATGTCGGCCTCGCGTTCCTCGCAGATATTCTTGCCCCGAATGACGTAATGCTTTACGCCGTCGATAACGGCTCGCGGGCCTACCTGATCGGTTTTGAGAAATAGCCGCATGGGAACCGGCTAGTGCCGGTTCCCTATTTTCCGATCAGCTTAATCCCTTGCAGGAACGCGACGATCTCGTGGATGAAATAGTCCCTCGATCGTTCCAGCAGCACCGCGTGATCGCCGCCGGGTACGGAGACGTATTGTTTATGCCCGGTAGCCAGGCTTAGCAAGAGCCTGACCTGCATGTCGGCCGGTGCCAGCGGATCGAATTCCCCGGCAATAACCAGCGTCGGCACCGTGACTTTCGCACCATCGAGTGCGTTGAATTCATCTTCGCGCCGAAAATCCACGCGGATCGGGTCGGCTGCCAGCGCGGCGGCCACGTAGGCGTCAATCGCAGCCTGGCTGATCGACCCCGGCGTGATGAAATCACTGGCCGCTGCCTCGGCGGTGTTCACTTCCTTAAGCGGCACTATGTCAGGCGCATCGGCGGGCAGAACTTCATTCACATCCAGCCAGTGACCGAACAGCGTCAGCGACGAAACCAGCCCCGGGTGTCGCTGTACCATCAACTGCGAGATCGTCGATCCATTTGACCAGCCAAACAAGTGCGGCTTCCCACTCCACTTCCCCTGCCCGGCTATCCAGGCAAGCACTATCGCGACATCGTCGGCAGCCCGGTTCGGCGTCAGCCATCCCGTGTCATCGCGCGGCGTCTCGCCGTAACCGCGCAAGTCGACCGCGTAGACGGCATAGCCCGCATCGACGAGACTGTCCATCATCGACAGGTCTTCGCCGTCGAGTTGCAGATCGAAGTCCGGCAACGCACTCCAGGTCCTGCCGTGAACCAGCAAGATCGATTCTGTCGCTCCCGCGGCGCTTTTCTCCCAGAGGGCTATAGGATGGCCGTCGGCCATCACGGTGTGTCGCTCAAGCTCCGCACTTGCAGCGAGCAATGGCGCAAAAACAAGCGCGCAGATGACTATCAGTATTCGTATCAACATGAGTCACTCTTGTCAGCCGGCTTATCCGGTGTCCTCAGGATCCGGTAATAGCACCAACTCGTGAGCACAACAACTGAAAGCACCGCTGTGCACATGAAAAGCATTGCCAGGATGGTCATGTTTGTCTCCCGATCTGTGTCGAGGATTCCTGTAAGTCGTCGGGCATTCGTTCGCCATCGACATCCATGCCGGCGGCGCGCCAGCGGCGTGTTCCGATCGCGGTTACGACCATCAGCATTGTGATCGAGCCAAGAATTACGAGCCAGGCGTAAATGACCGATCGGTCCGTCGGTGTTGCGGGATCGCCGCCTCCAATGACGGACTCGACGTACGGCGGCAGGTTATACCAGCAGAATCCAAGAAAGATGACGATCAGATAGGTTGGTGATACGTACTTGATGATGAAACGAAAGATACGTGGGATGCCAATCTGCGCACCGCGCTGTGCCTCGGCGAGCGCCTTGTCAACGCCGAAGACCCACGAGAAGCAGATGATTTGGGTACCGGCAACCACAAAGATCATGAACGTACCCACCCAGAAGTCCAGTGTATCGAGTGCGACCAGTCCTTTACTGAACCAGAGCACGAACAGATTGCCGGCAACGCAGAGTCCGGCCACGACAAGTGTTGCTCCCTTGTGCGACAGGCCGAGGGCTTCTTCGAAAAATGCCTTGGTTGGTTGCAGCATCGAAAGCGAACTTGTGATGGCCGCCAGAAACAACATGAAAAACCAGACCGCACCAAAAAAGTTACCCAGCGGCATGTGAACAAAAACGACAGGCAGTGCCGAAAATCCGGTACTGAAAGTGCCGCCGATGTTGGCTTGCGTTGCTACCAACCCCAGGAACACAACGGCGGCAGTTAGTGTGATCATGCCGCCCAGGGCGACCTCGAAAAACTCGTTGGTAGCCGACGACGTCAGGCTGGCCAAAACGATTTCGTCATCCTTCTTGAGATACGAGGCGTAGTTGATGATGACGCCGAAGCCAACTGACAGGCTGAAGAAGATCTGGCCGGTCGCTGCGAGCCAGGTCTGGAAATTGCCGAGCGCTGCGAAGTCCGGGTTCCACATGAAGTTCAACCCTGCGGCAACGCTTTGGTCCGGCAGGTTTGGGTCGGGTGTCCCGAGCGTCAGCACACGTACCAATACGATGAGCGCACACAGCGCCATCGCAGGCATGGCCCAGCGGCAGAATGTCTCGATGCCCCGACTGAGTCCCCGGTACAAAAAATAGAGATTCAGAGTAAAGGTAATACCCCAGAAAATAAGCGTCGGATGCCAGCCGCCCCGGATAAGCGACCCGTCGGCGCCAGCACCCGTCGTTGCACTAAAGTACTGCCCGGATGCGGCGACCTGTGCCGCCACCGATTGTCCGGCATCGATGCCGATACCGCCGCTGGCGTAGCTCCAGGCATACGACAGGCACCAGGACTCGATCATGACGTAGTAGAAATAAACGACGAGCGGGACCAGCACGCCGAAAGAACCCATGTACCGCGCGACCGCGCCCCGCCCCCACAGTCCCATGATTGCCGGCGCCGAATGGAAACCTTTGCGACCGCCGTATCGTCCCATGGTCCATTCCGCCCAGCCGATGGGAATTCCCAGCAGCAGGAAGGCAATGAAGTAGGGAATCAGGAACGCGCCACCGCCATTTTCCGCGGCATTTCCCGGGAAGCGCAAAAAGTTTCCGAGGCCGACGGCCGATCCCGATACTGCGAGGACGATGCCCAGGCGAGATCCCCAGGCCTGTCCATTGGAATTACTGCTCATGTGCTTTCTCGACCCTAGGCCGCTGCCGGGTGCCAGCCAGACAGCAATAGCAATGCTGCGAACCCGGCCAGGTAAGCGAGCGGAACGGTCCAGCCGTAACGCAGCCACAGGAATACGGACTTCGCTTGTGGGAACTGCGTCGACAATGCCACGCCCGCGGAAGACCCAAACCACATCATCGATCCGCCGAAGCCCACCGCAAAGGCGAGTGCACCCCAGTCGTAGCCGCCCTGTTCGAGTGCAAGCTTGGTGAGCGGAATGTTGTCGAAAACAGCCGACACGAAGCCGAGGCCGAGCGTTGTCTGCCATGATGGCAGGGGCAGGCTTTCCACCGGCATCATCGACGCGCTGGTGACCAGGGATAAAAGAAACAGGCTGCCTAAGGCCGCCGGCCGCACAATTTTCCAGTTCGGCGCGCGCCAAGACGCCGTCACGAGTAAGGTTACCCAGACCGCCACGGCCAGGAACGGAAACCGGTCGGCCAGATCAGCGTATCGCGTGTTTACAAAAATGTTGGTGCAGATGACGGCAACAAGTAACAACACAACGATCGTGACGCGTGACCAGTCAATGCGCAGGTCGGGGGCGGCGTCGCGCATGATGGGAGAATGCTTCTGTTGCGCCAGCGATGCTGGAATGCTGAAAACGGCGAGCGCAACCACGGCGGGCAGAAACGCATGCAGCACATCCAGCGGCGATACGCCTTCTATCCACATCATCGTGGTCGTCGTGTCCCCGACGACACTGCCGGCACCGCCTGCATTTGATGCGGCAACGATCGCCGCAAGATAGCCAATGTGCACCTTCTTGCGAAACACGGCAGCCGCTATCGTGCCACCGATAATGGCCGCGGCGATGTTATCCAGAAATGTCGACATGACAAAAATCATGACGAGCAGCATCGCCGGTCCGCGCCAGTCATCCGGCAACAAGGCCGGCAACCAGGCCGGGACGTGGCTCTTTTCGAAATGGTCAGCTAACAGGGCGAAGCCGACCAGCAGGCCGAACAGGTTCGACAGAACAACCCACTCCTCCGCCATGTGCCCGGCCAGGCCGGGCAAACCAGAAACACCTTCGAAGCTCGTGAACATCAGCTTGTAGAGCGTTATCGTCGCGAGCCCAAGAAGTCCCACTTTCAGCGTATGGTGGTGAAAGATCGCCACACCGAGCAACGTGAGCGCGAACAATATGAAAGCAACAGGAATGCCGAACAGACTCATTATCATGCTCAGGAGAGCGAATTTTCTGCGGCTACGATAGCGCAAATTTGATCCTGTCAATGGGCAATCTTTTTTGCTAAAAGTGGCGCCACCCATTGACAATGCCGCTGGTATTGCCCCGGAAATCGAGAGCCCGCCAATATGACAAGTATGCCTGAAGTGACGCTCAAAGCCGGTCGGGAGAAATCGATCCGACGGCGGCATCCGTGGATTTTTTCCGGCGCGGTCGCAGGCGTGGACGGTGCACCACCCTCCGGTTCGACGGTGCGCCTGGTATCCCAGTCACGCGAGTTCCTCGCGTATGCCGCCTGGTCGCCGTCATCGCAGATACGGCTGCGGATCTGGTCGTATGACGAAAAGGAAAGTATCGACGCCGCATTTATGACGCGGCGTGTAGCGCGTGCGATTGAGTTGCGACGGCAACTCAGGTTGCTGGACAAGTCCGGTGCATGTCGCCTGATATTCAGCGAGTCCGATGGCCTGCCCGGCCTCATCGTCGATCGTTATGGCGAGTATCTCGTCTGTCAGTTCCTGTCGGCGGGCGGCGATTACTGGCGCGACGCACTCGTGTCCGCACTGGACGAGTTGCTGTCGCCGCGTGCTATCTACGAACGATCAGAGGCTGACGTGCGCAAGAAGGAAGGCCTGGAGTCCCGCTCCGGATTACTGCGAGGTGATTTGCCATCAGAGCCCGTCGAGTTTTCGATTGGTGGCATGCGACGTCTCGTGAACATCGAACAGGGGCACAAGACCGGTGGCTACCTCGACCAGAGCATCAACTATCAGCGGGTCGCGTCTTACGCAAGCGGCGCACGCGTGCTCGATGCGTATTCCTATTCTGGTGGTTTTGCGATTTCCGCGTTGCTGAAAGGCGCGCTGAGCGCCACGCTGATCGACAGTTCCGCGGATGCACTCGCGACCGCAGAACAACAGGCGACATTGAATGGCGTTGCGGATCGATGCGGCTATACGAACGCGAACGTGCCGGAGGAATTGCGCAGGCTGCGCAAGGCACAAGAGCGATTCGATATTGTTGTTCTCGATCCGCCGAAGTTTGTGAGCTCGGCACAGCAACTGAAGTCCGGGTGCCGCGGATACAAGGACATCAACATGCTCGGACTTCATCTGTTGAAGCCGGGCGGCATACTGGCAACGTTTTCCTGCTCGGGGCACGTGAGCAGCGATCTGTTCCAGAAAATCGTCGCCGGTGCGGCCGTTGACGTGAATCGAAATGTGCAGATTATCGAAAGAATGACGCAAGCCCCCGATCACCCGGTCGAACTGCAATTCCCCGAAGGTGAGTACTTAAAGGGTCTGTTGCTTCGCGTGGTTGAATAGGAGCCGGACAGGATCGTGATAAGCGCATCCAGGAGCACGCTCAAAACCGTATCCGGGATCGTGTGGTTCAGCGGCGCAGCGGTCCTGTTAGCGAAAGGAGTCAGCCTGTTTACGGCGGCAATCGCACTGCGGCCGGACGAGTCCTGGTCATGGCTCGCGGTTGCGGCCGGGGCGTTGATCGGCGCGGTAAAGGGACAGTTCCTGTTTAGTGGATTTTGCCGCAAGAACCTGGCGAGGATCGCGGCCTTGAGTGAGCCTCAGTTATGGCAGGCGTTTCGCCCGGGATTTTACGTCTTTCTTATGGCGATGGTGTTGCTCGGTGCTACGCTCTCAAGCCTCGCGGTCGGAAGTTATCCGGCCTTGATGGCAATGGTCGTGCTCGATATCAGTCTCGGTGTAGCGCTGCTGGGGAGTCTTCGGGTCTTCTGGCAACAACCTGCCGTTTAGCGCGGCCCTGGCAAGAGATGACTGGAATGATACAAGCAACAATTCGCGAACTGGCGGTTGGACTGCCAAAAACCATCCAGCATGACGGCAAGCCGGTTAGCACGGGCATCTTCAAGCAGCCCGTCAGCAGCAGGGTGTTCGTTAGCTTCGACGGAATAGCCGGCGACGGGCAGGCCGATCTCACTGTGCACGGCGGTCGCAACAAGGCGGTTTATGTTTATCCGGAAGTGCATTACGCGGCCTGGAACCGTGAGCTCGGCACCGACGGGCTTGAACCCGCACAGTTCGGCGAAAACCTGACGGTCAGTGAGCTTTCCGAGCAAACCGTGACGCTCGGCGATACCTACCGCTTCGGCAGTGTCGTCGCCACTGTGGCCCAGCCACGCCTGCCGTGCTTCAAGCTCGGCATACGGATGCATGACGAAGATTTTCCTGCGCGCTTCCTGCAAAGCGGCCGGCTGGGCTTCTACCTCAGAGTTGAGGAGGAAGGCGAAACGGGCCTGGGTGACACCTTCGAGTTACTTGATCGCCCGGCGCACGGCATCACTGTTCATGACTTGTGGCATTTCGTTTTTCGCGGTGCGGGCGATGCGGAAAAGCCGAACAACTACCTGGCGCTGCTGCCGTACATCGATGAGGGCTGGAAACGACGCTTGCGGCTGAAGGCGATGACCGCTTCCGGGTAATTTTGTCGCAGAAAAATCAGCTCATGAACAAAACGTCAGGTCCGCATCAGCGCAAGATCAGCTCTTTCGCCTCCCGCTGGTTTAGACTTCGTCTCTGGCAATCGGGGTAGCTGATGATGAATTGCAAATCCATTGTGTTGGGGCTTGGCGTTGCGTCGCTGTTCTGTTGCCTGCCCGCCGCCCAAGGTGCGGCGGAAACGGAGCCCAAACAAAAAGGTGAATACGGGCAGGTCGACCTGACAGCCGATGAGTATCACCTGATTGAAACCTCAGAGGAGATGCACGACCAGCTTGAACGACGCGGCTTGCGGCACAGCAACCGCCGGCTCGAGGCGTGGATGCAGACAATTGGCCAGAGCCTTGCGCCGGAACCCACCGATTTCTATCAGGAATACCGCTTCTACCTGTTACACGACCCATCGCCCAATGCCTTCGCGCTACCGGACGGCCAGATCTACGTGCATACGGGACTGATCAGCCGCTTGCAGACTGAGGCGCAGCTGGCGACCTTGCTCGCGCACGAGATCAATCATGTTGCCGGCCACCATGGCGTGTTGGCTTATCGCTCACAGCGCAAGAAAGCCGCCGCGGGCATTTTCTTCAGTATTGCCGGGGCGTTGGCCGGTGGTTGGGGTGAGGTTGCAGGGCTGATGGTTAACGTGGGGCTCGTCTCCTCCGTGTATGGCTATAGCCGCGAGCTGGAGCAGGAAGCCGATATCAAGGGATACGAACGGATGTTGCAGGCCGGCTATGACGTGCGCGAGATGCACAAGCTCTTTGAGATACTGGGTCAGGATTTCGAGGGCCTGAATCCGCGCATTGGCGGCAAATGGAGCACACATCCCGATCTCGCCTTGCGTGGCCAGTACACGGCCGAGCTCGCGGCGAGTACACCCGAAGAGACGCTCGCCGGCTTGCGCCTCGGCGATGACAGTTTTCGTCGTCGCGTACGGCCGGTGGCGCTGGAAACAGTGCGCGATTACATCCTGGCCGATTATCCGAAAACCGCGTTGGAGCTCGCCCGGTACCTGGTCACCGAGGATTCGGATGATGCCGGCGGACATGTGGCGACGGGGCACTCCTACATCGCCCTGGGAGCAAGATCCGAATTTGCCGCCGAAGCGCAGTTGACCGACAAAGAAAAGAAGCAGCAAGTCAAAATCCGTTCCAAGCTGACGCGCGATGAATTGCATGCGCAGGCTGAACAATCACCGGAGGCCAAAACCATCATCGAGCATAATCTCGCTGCGGCCGAAGCCGCGTACAGGATCGCGCTGGAACTGGATCAGGGCGCGGCCGAGGCACACGCCGGTCTCGGCGAAATCTACCTGAGGCGTGGCTTGCACCGCGACTCCGCACGCGAGTTGATGACCTACCTGAAGCTGCGTCCGGACGCGCCGGATCGAAACATCGTTATGGATGACCTGCGTGACATCGCACAACAAATTAAAACTGCAACCGGAGAATGAAATGAGCAACTCAAGTCGATGCGGAAATTTTGCGCGCGCAGTTACAGGGCTTCTGGTGCTCCTGGCGAGCCTGCCAGCCAGCGCGGGCGAATTCATGACGCCCGAGTTTGCACGTGGCGAGTATCGGCCGATGTCCATGGTGCTGATTCCGCCGTTGGCCGAGGTCATGAAAGACAAGGCGACCACGACCGAAAGCATGGTCGCGGAGGCAGCCGGGCTGGAAGACGCCGCGGGTCTGGTTCTGCGCGAGCAGTTGCGGGCGAAAGGCTACGAGCTTCGTATTTTGTCGGTAGACCAGGTGAACGCTGATCCGGTGCTGCGACAAATGGTGCGCAGCTTGAACGAACGTTACGATGCCGACATCGTGCAAGCGATGAAGAAGCCGAAGGATATCCGTATTCGCCGCTACAACTTCGGCGATGAAGCAAAGGTCCTCGCGGCGAGACTCGATGCTGACGCTCTGATTGTGAGCAGAATAACGGCCAGCGGTGCGACCGGAGGCCAGAAAACCATGGCCGTCCTGATCGGCGGAAGCATGGGTTACGCAGCGGTGAGTATGGGACTGGTCGCCGGCGATAACGGCGATCTCGAAGCCTTCTTCGACGGTGCCGTCGGTAACATGTCGCCCGAAAAACTGGAGCGCGAGCCTAAGGAAGTCATGTCGAAAATCACGGCGACGGCCCTGAAGAAATTCCCGGCGCACGACGCGGCGGCGAAATACAAGAAGTCATGGCCACAGAATAGCGATCGCAAAGTGCAGGACCAGGCCGCCAGCGACGACGAGGTATTGATGGACCTGGAGGCCTTGTTCGAGGAAACACCGGAGGCCAGAGTGGCCGAACCTGAAGAGGTTGCACCGGTCGAGGAACAAATGGATTAGCGCGAGTATCTCTCCCGTGGCACAGTAATCACCATGTCATTCCTCGGCAACATTGTCTTCTTCGTATTCGGTGGATTCGTGATCTTCCTGGGTTACCTACTCGGGGGCATTTTGTTGTGCCTGACGATCATAGGCATACCGTTCGGTTTCATGTGCTTCAGGCTCGCCGGCGGAGTCCTCGCCCCGTTCGGCCGCGAGGTTCAACAGACTAAACCGCCGGGCGGCCCGGTTGCATTGATCATGAATATCATCTGGATCATCCTGCCGGGCCTGGAACTTGCGATCATGCACCTGCTGCTCGCCTTGTTCTTTGCGCTGACCATCATCGGCATTCCAATTGCCGCACAACACATGAAGCTGGTGCCGCTGGCACTGTTGCCGTTTGGTCATGTGATGAGGGATTTGTAAGGTCGCTGCAAGCCACAACGTCACCAAAGCCCAATGAAACGCTTCGCCCAAGGCTATGATTTTCAATAGCTTATAGGTCCATCGCACCGAACGACTCAAAGTTATTCAGGCCCCGTTCAGCCATACCCCGCTAGTTTTGGCTTCTATGAAGTGAGCGCACCCCAAAACTAACAACAAGGACATGGCGACATGAACGTCTTCCAGGTTCGGCCGGCAGCCGAAGTATCCATTGCCCCGCAATTCCCCGCTGCTTTTACGCGGATCTTCTTGCTTTCACTACTTGTTTCGCTGCTCCTGGTCGTTACGGCGCAGGCGCAGGCACCGACGATCAAACTGTTTCCGACGACGGTCGTCGAAGACCTCCGCCAAACCAGTTTCGTCGCGAAAGAGATGGAAACCGGTTTGCAGGAAGTCATCGGGCGGCTTGATCAGCAACAGCAGCTCTACCAGGAGAGCAAGTGCGACGGCGCCGAGTCGGATCCCGGCTGCCAGCGGCTCGCCAAGCAACTGGGTGCGACCTACCTCGACATGCTCGGCATCATGGAAGAACGCCTGCCGGACATGGAACACACCGTTAACAACACGCGCCTTAGCCTGGAAAAACGGCTGCGCAGTGAGCTTGGCAACAAGATGACGTCGTGGACTTTGCAGGAAACCCTCCTGGGCGGAAATCCGCAGGCGGAGTCCGCCGCCGCGACGCCATCCATGCGCGGCAAGTCCGGCATGCGGCTGAGCGAGAGGTTTCGCCAGTACTACCAGCTGGTCGCGTCTTCAAGCAGCCAGACGGACCAGTCCCTTGCCGTCCTCGCGTCCGACATTTATCTCGACATGGATGAGACAAGCGTCCTGATCGCCCGTACGCGCGAGGAAATCGCACGCGCGACCCTTATCGAACAGCTTAACCAGTCATTCGGCACGATTACGCCGGAGATGATGGAGGTTGTCGGCGGTGTGAAGTCGATCCTGTTCGGCGATGAGGCATCGCAGGTGCAGGTCGCAGGACCACCGCCTGGCAGTATTGAACAGGCCTATCGCAGCCCGCTGGAAAACTGATTCCCGGAGAAATGAAATGAACTTCAATTACTCAATCGTTCGAGCGCTGGCTTTACTGATGACAGGCGGCATGTTGCTTGCGTCCTGCGCCAGCTCACCGCCGCCCTGTGACGGCCCACAAACGAAGAACCTCGACGCCGCGATCGGCGACGTAAAGGAAAGCCTGGTTGCCGGATGCTCCGCGCACTTCGAGGCCTACTACGATGATTTGCTGGAGATCGCCGAGGGCAACCCGAAGCATGAAAACAAGCGCTTGTTCAGCGACTTCCTCGTCTGGGCCAGCGACGAGGGTATTCTCAGCCAGCGCCAGGCACGCGACTACTACAATCGTTACTTCAACGTGAAGTTCGTTTCACTGCAGAGCGACTACAACAATTGTTCACACACCTGCCCACGGCGCGGCAAGGTCATGCTCGATATGCAACGCGAACTTTCCGACAAGGAACGCGGCCTGCTGAAAGTGAGCATGGACAATGCCGGCTACTACCGCGCGGACGAGCTTTACCAGGAAGTCGAGCTTGTGCTTGAGGCTACCTGTACAGCCTGTTCCGCCGGCCAATAGGTACTGCACGATGATTTCCGCCGGGCGGAGCGCTGGTTTCATGGAAGGTCTGACCGTGGGCATGTTTGGTTCCGCGGTCGGCGCCGGCTCTGCGCTCTATCTTATGCGGCGCAATGACTTCGTTTCCTTCTCGCCCGATCGACTGCCGAGTATCGATCCGTGGCTCGACTGGGCCTTCGCGAATCTGGGCATGTCGATACCGGTATTCGCCGCGATCCTCGTTGCTTACGTTGTCAGCCTGCGCCGTTTGCGCGCGCGTCTCGACAGCGAACGGCCGATTGACGAGATCGTACAACTCGACCATCTGACGGATATGTGGACGACGCTGTTCTTTGGCACCGGAGTCATCTGGACGGCTATCGGCATGCGCAGTGCGCTGCTTTTCGCGTTGGGCGATCCTGACTCGACGATTCAACAAGGCGCCTTTGCTGTCCTGCAAAGAATGGTGGACGGCGGAATTTTGCTTGCACTCTCGACCACGATCTTCGGCGGTGTTGGTGGCTACCTGATGCGCGTCTACAAATCCGTAGCCATCGGTACACGATTACAACAGCGTTACGACAGGGCTGCCCGCGTCGATACTTCGAGCATGCGCGAATCGCTCGAGCGCATTGAGAAACGCCTGTGCACACCGAAGGACAATGACTCGGCTGCCAGCGCCACAACGGAAGAGCCGTCGTGATGCGCTCCCCGCTGTTTTACCCGTTGAATCGCGGCGGTGACGCCGACGCAGGCGGTGCAGCGGAATTACAAACCGATGTCATGCGTTTCATGGCGATATTGTCGCTGTGCCTGGTAGCCATTTTTGCGCTCGTGCAAAGCATACCGTTGTCCCCCGCCGCGGACGAACCGGCACCAAAGCAGGAGGTCACGCCGGTCGTAAACGAGGCGGCTACAGAAATAGCTCCTGCAGAAGAAGTCAGCGCATTGGTCAGGCCCAAGCGCATCCAGCATGAATTACCGACAGCGGCTGTTTCTTTATCGCGACCGCGTCCATCACCGGTCACCGAAACACCCGAGCCTGCGCCATCGGCAAGCGTGACTTCACCTCCGCCTGTTGCCGAAGCACCAACGCAAGCAGCGGACCCTGCCGAGATTGGTTTCACCCTGCGATTCGAAAACGATACGGCGCTGACGCGGCTGGTAGAGCAACAGGTCGTCGGGTTTTATGCCATCGGAGCCGATAGTGCATTTCGCCTGTCAATCGATGGAAACGCGATCAGTTTCTGGCCGGCATCGATTCCCGGCCAGTTTCATGAAATGGACAGTGCAACGGTCCCCGAAGCAGTGCTGGGCGCGTACCGGCGTAGCAACGGCGCTCCGGACATTCGGTGGGGCGTGACACTGCCGGCGAAAATGTCACGCGACCTGAATGACTACCTGGGTGCCGAGACCGGCGGCTCACTGATTATCGCCGCCAGTGGCGACATCAACCTGAGGCAATGAGATGCTGGGTTGGCGACAAACATTCGTGCTCACCGTCACAAGCATACTTGCGGTTTCGGCTCACGGTGCTTCATTCGAGGCGGATCTCGAGCAGTGGATAGCCCGTGACCTGACACCTTACGTAGCTGAGCAACTGACGTCGCAAGCGCGCTTTCGTAATGAGTCCATTCGTTTTGTCGTGTTGTCGGGCGAAAACCCGCAGTCCGCCGCCAGCGAACTCGCCCTGAAAATTCGCGACCGTATGCGAGATGCCGTGGCGAACGAACCGGGACTGCGAGTTGTATTGCAACACGATACCCTGTCCGCCACCGAAGCAGGCCACCTGGATTGCACGAAGGACAGAGTGCACTACTACATCGGCGTGAATGTCATTGCCGAGCAACGCGGCCTGGTCAGCATCGACATTCGGGCACTCGATATCGAAGATCAAAGCTGGGTGGCCGGTTTTACGCGCTCGTGGCGTGGTTACCTGGATGCCAGTCAGCGACGTCAACTGGATCACCTGGTCGCCGACCCGACTCTGCGCGGCGCACGCGGCGCCCCGTATAGCGAATCGCAGTTCGACCTGCTTGCCGCGCACCTGGCGCACGAGCTTGCGTGTTCCCTGCTGCGTCAGACATCCGGCGAGTACGTTGTTGCGGGGCTGCCGGGCAAGCCGGACGCTAATGCCGACGGGGCCATGCTGGAACTCGTCAGTAACAACCTCGCCGAATTCCGGGCCCTGCAGTTTGCGGCTTCGGATGCCGATGCAAATTCGGTCATAGAAGGCAAGGCGCACCTGATCGCCAATGAGCTCTACCAATACTGGATTACGATCAGGCCGAAAGACACTGATCCTTCACTTCCGACTCTGAGCGCGAGTGCTTATATTCGCGTCACCGACAAGTACTCCAATGCCGCCTTGATTCCCACGGTGACGGTCGCACTTGCGAGAACGTCCGAGCAATTTGTCGACAATTTCAGCATTGTTGCACTTCGCGACAAAAACGCATGCCAGGCACCCACGTTTCAGCGCCAGAATTCCGGCATGTTCGACAGCCGCTATTCGTCCAGCGAGTGTTTCGCACTGCAGGTCGACACAGCCGACGACGCAATACTGTTTTTCCTGAATCACCAACTGAATAACGGCCTGGTGCGCCTTGCCGACAAAGACTGCCGTGATCGCACCGATGCAAAAATTGCACTTGAGGGCGATCAGTTTCGCTACCCGTTGCCCGCCGATACGTTGATGTCCGCCTCCTGGACCGCAACCGACGGCTGGCAGCTCTCACCGGATCAGGACACTTACTACGCCATTGCAGTAACGGATTCCAGGGCGGCCCGCGCGATATCGAAGCACATTGCCACATTGCCGAAACGCTGCACTTCGTCTGTGCGCCAGGGACTTGAAGGCACCGAACTCAAGGCCTGGCTGGAAAAATTCGCGGCAATCTCCGGGCGCTGGGAACAGGCGATTGACTGGCGTGCGGTGCGTGTCCGCAACGTCTACTGAGGTCGGTCCAATGTTCAGATTACTAGGTTTTCTCATCGGCTCAGCGATCTCCATCGCCGTCATTTTGCTGGTCACGGGACTTCCTGAATTCCACAGTCAGAGTTCGGAAATTGACCAGCAGCGCTTCGACGAGGCCGTCGAAAAGCTGATGGCCAGGAAAGTCGATGCGCAGAGAGCAGGCCAGGTGACGCCTGCGGTAGTCACCGATACTGACGCCAGCGAACTGCAAACGGGGGTGCAAACCGAAGTACTGCCGGATCACGCCACAAATGATGCGGATCGCGCTGACTTGCAGCCGGCGGAACAATCAATGCAGATATCAACTGCCCTGGCAGTGGAACAAAGTCCGCAATGGTATTCGTTCTGGAATCCATTTCGCAGCCAGATTGCCGCCAGCGGATTTGTTTCCCGGCTCGAGGAAGTGACGGGTCTCGATTATCGAGTCGTCAAGGTTAAGTCCGGTGTCTACGAAGTTGCGTTTTCCTATTTTGACGACGAAGAACGGCGTACGAAGCTGGCCGTCATATCCGACGCGACGGGTCTCGAGCTGCCGGACTCATGAGGCACTTAGTGCATCGGGCTTTACTTGTATTTCTTGTTGCCGCAAGCGCCAGCACGTTCGCCGCGAGGACCACGACAGCCGATCCGGACGCGGCGTGGAAGCATTACCTGGATAACGATACCGGTATCGCACCCGGTCTTCGCTTTCCTTATACAAGCTGCTTCAAGGCAGCGGCAGCAGCGCACGATCTGCCGGAAACCCTGTTGCTTGCGGTTGCACGCGGTGAAAGCGATTTTGAGGCGACGGCGCGCTCAAAAGCGAACGCACATGGCGTCATGCAGATCCTCTGGCCTACCACCGCAAACCATCTCGGCATTTATCGCCTGACTCAACTTTACGACCCGTGCACAAACATTGATGCTGGCGCGCGATACCTGAAGGAACTGATCAGGCAGTTCGACGGTAACTTGCACCTCGCGCTTGCCGCCTATAACTACGGTCCCGATCGCATTTCAAAAGACACGGACAACATACCCTCAGGGGCGCTCTGGTACAGCGACTACATTTACCGGCACCTGAACTACGTCCTCGGCGACAGGAAATCGACCCGTTCACCGAGTGAACGACTCTATTCCGAGCTTGGACGAACGGTGCTCGTCTCTTTTGCCGAGCCCTATCGCGCAGCGGCGTTTGTCGATGGCCTGGAGCAGCGCTCCCCGTCGCTGAAGCTGGACTGGTTCCGCAAGGACGTCGGCAATTTTTCAGTCGTAGTCTCATACAATGATCGGGACGATTTTCGCAATACCGCTACGTTGCTTGCCAATGCGGGGTTTCCCCTCGACTGAGCGCCCCTGACAGCGCAACCCGATTCTGCCTGTGTCATGATTAGCGCCTGTACAGCACTTTGGCGCGCGAGCTTGTTATGGCCAAATCATCCGGCGAACAGCCACCATTTTCGGTACAGGCGGAACGCCGTGTGCTGGAAGCCATCGACGCCCGGCAGGTAGCTGATTTCTCGTCACTGCCCGCACCTGAACGGGTGCTTCGTGCTGAATTTCTGCAAGCGCTGATTTCCGGCTCGCATGCATCGCACGGAGAACTGTGCTGCCCTTTGCGCATACACGGCGCCGATATCGTTGGAGCATTGCGGCCACCGACTGGCGTCCGGCACGGCGACACGGCATTGCAGTTCCGCTCATGTAGTTTCGATGCACCGGTCGATCTTAGTGGTGCCGAGTTCCTGGTGTTGCGTTTCGTTGAGTGCACCTTGCCGGCTTTCATCGGGGCAAGCCTGCGTGTGCGGGCGGATCTCGATCTTTCAGGTTCGCAATTCTCCGGTGTCAGCGACTACGAATCAGAGTTAAGCCAGGTCGGCACCGGCTCAATCCATCTCAGCAATGCCCGAATTGGTGGCCGCCTGGTGCTCAGTTCTACGCCGGGATCCCGCTTCACTGCCGCGGGCACGATCCGGCTAGACGGCGCGAAAGTCGACGGCGATGTCACGCTGGCGGGTGCCCTGATGGATGGTCGGGACCAGGCTGCGCTGAGCGCCCGCTCAATGATCGTCGGCGGCAATGTCAGTCTACAACCCGCGGGTGGCTTTCGCTCCGAGGCGATCGGTGAAGTCGCGTTCGTAGCTGCACAGATTACCGGCGACCTCGTTTGCGACGGCGCCCGGCTGACCAACCCCCGCGGTCGCGCGTTGCACTGCGAGGACCTGAAAGTGGAAACCGTGACGCTGACATCCAGTGACGAGCCCCATCACCTGTTCGAGGCCAGCGGCAGAATCAATTTCCTCACGGCAATCATCGGCGGCAGTTTCTTCCTGACCAACGCCCGCCTGGCGCCGGGCCCGGACTACAAGGGCCTGCTCACAACCGGCGGGCCGGTGATGGCAAACCTGCGGCAGACGCGCATTTCCAACGCGCTCGCACTGCGAAATATTGGCGCGCTGCAATCCGGGGACGCAGCCCTGCACCGCATTCCGGAACCGGTCAGGGGATGGTTGCTGCTGACCGGCGCACAGGTGAACACTATCCTCGACGAGGTCGCGACCGGCTGGCCTGCGCCCGGCTTTCTCGATCTCGATGGCACCACCTACTCTCGTATCCGCCACGTCGGCCGCGGTGACGTTGTCAAAGAGAGCATTGCCTGGCTGCGCAACCAGTTTCCGAACGGCCGGCCCAACGCGGGCAGCTTCCGGCCACAGCCTTACGAACAGTTGAGTCGTGTCCTGCGCCAGCATGGCCAGACGCGGGAGGCCGATGCGATCGCGGTTGAAAAGATCCGCATGCGACTCGCGGCACGCGTCGATAAACCCTGGAACCGCATCTTTCCGCGCCTGCTGATGCTGATCAGCCACCACGGTTATTCGACCAGTCGTGCCATCATGTCATTCCTGATATTCGTCCTGCTCGGTTCGCTGATGTACTCGTCGGCACTGTTTGTGTTTGGGCAATCCTTCGTGCCGGTCGAAAACCCGCCCGAAACGGCAACCTACGACTTCGCCTTCGGTCTGGCGACACTCACAACCGAGAATGGCTGCCCGGGGTTCGATCCCCTGCACTATGCGCTGGATGCCGCCATGCCCGTGATCGACCTCGGACAGGACCTGCGTTGCCGCTTCATGCCGGTGGGTCCGCTACGCTGGTTGTGGTTGATGTTGAACAGTCTGTATGTCATCGCCGGCGCGGGCCTTGCCGCCGTTGTCGTCTTGACGCTGACCGGTGTATTGCGGCGCGACTAGGAGATGAGCTATCGACGGAGCGTTCATCATCTCCTGATATCAACGATCCAGCCGAAGCCTAGCCCCAGCCGATGTCGTCGAGATGGTCGTCATCGATGCCGAAATAGTGGGCGATTTCGTGTATCAGCGTTTTCGCGATTTCTTCGCGCAGTGCAACGCTGGCCAGGCCAAGCTCGAGGTGCGGCTTTCGAAACACGTAAATGACGTCGGGCAGCTCCCCGGCGTTATCTGATTCGCGCTCGGTGAGCGGTACGCCGGTGTACAGGCCCAGCAAGCCCTCGCCTTCCGGATCGAGATCTTCATTGGCCACTTCTTCGACCAGCACGCTGACGTTATGCATGGCCTCGCGAACCCACTCTGGTAATGCTGCCAGGGTCTCGGCGATGACGGCTTCGAATTCGGATTCGTTCATGTGTTTTCGCAGGATCAGCCGGGTTCCGGACCCCACTATTTCTGCAGGCTTACCACCGGGGCGAAGCCGCCGAAGATCAGCCGCTTGCCGTCGAACGGCATCGGGTTCTTTTCCGGATCCATAGGCGGATCAAGCTTCGACGGATCGTTCATCATCTCCATCAGTTTGGCCATTCCGGCGTGCTCAATGAATCGTTGCTTGTTCGCGGTCGGCACGGCGATCACGAATCCATCGATATAGCTCACAAGTGTTCTCCCTCAGTTTCAGTTGCTCGCCGTATCCGCAATTCCCCGCGCCTGTTGCAGCTCATCGGCAAGCCGCGAGGATTCCTCTGCGCGGGCGGCGGAGAAGCGCGCCAGCATGAGGTACAGCATGGGCGTCAGGTAAAGCGTGAACAACGCGGCGATACCGAGTCCGCCAAACACAACCCAGCCGATCGACGAACGCGCCTCGGCGCCCGCACCGTCGCTCAGAATCAGCGGCAGCCCGCCGAGGATGGTCGAAATCATGGTCATCGCGACCGGCCGCAGCCGCACTGTTGCGCCGGTTTCGATGGCCTCGCGAATGCCGTAGCCGCGATCGCGCAGCTGGTCGGCAAATTCGACGAGCAGCACGCTGTTTTTCGCCATCAATCCGATCAGCAGCACGAGCCCGATCTGCGAATAGATATTGATCGACGTGCCAGTCAGGAACAAAGCGTAGATTGCCGCAGCAACACCGAAAGGCACGATGAGTGTCACGACCACCGCGCTCGTGAATCCTTCGAACTGCGCCGCGAGCACGAGGAAGATGACGGCGAGCGCAATCGCATAAGTAAAAGCAACTTCACGCGAGGTTTCCTCGAGCGTCGCCGCCTCGCCGAGCAATATCATCGACACATTTGACGGCAACACTTCGTCAGCCAGCGCACGCAGATCGTCGACGGCCGTCTGCAACGGGAAATTCGGCGGCAACTGAATGCTGACCTCGATCGCACGTCGTTGCGCATGGCGATCAAGTTGCGTCGCGACGCCCTGCTCGCTCAGTGTCACGACACTCGATAAGGGCACAAGCTGCCCGGAATTGGTGCTGACGTACAGGTTGACGAGATCGGACGGATCGTTGATGTCGCCGCTCGATGATTCGAGAAGTATCGGCACAGCTTCGTCCTCGACATTCAGGTCGACGAGTTCGTCGCCGTCGATCATCGCGCGCAGCGTTGCCGCCAGGTTGTCGAGGTCGATGCCGAGATCGGACGCGCGACGCCGGTCGATATCAACGGACAACTGCGGCTGCGTCGGATCGTAGGAAATGCGCGGATCACTGAGATCAGGGAGCCGGTCTTCGATATTTGCGGCAAGAATTTTGGCGGCTTCGAAAATCGTGTAGTAGTCATTGCCGACCAGCGCCACTTCGAGTTCGCCGCCGGAACGATGCAGGTTCAGGCTGTTGCTGCCGGACACGGACACGCGCGCGCCCGGGATGCGCGACAGCGGCTCTTCAAGCGACGCGGCGATTTCCTGCTGACTGCGCTGGCGGTCGTCCCAGTCCACCAGCGGCACGGTCACGCGGCTCCGGTTTGGATCCCAGGTGCCCACGATCGTAAACAGCGAACTTGCTTCACCACTGTCGACGAGCGGCTGCAGGATGTCCTCGATCTTTTGCGTTTGCCGGTTCATGTAGCCGATGCCGGTGCCGTCCGGGCCGGCGGCATCCACATTGACCACGCCACGGTCTTCGGGCGGGATTAACACGCGATCGAGTTGCTGGTAGAGCAAGGCGGCGCCGGCGGCGAATACCAGTGCGACCAGCAGCGGGATCCAGGGCCGATCAAGCATTTTCGACAGAGAGCTCGCATAGAAATTGCGAAGGCTGTTACCGAACTTCGCCGCTGCCCGGTTGAAACGACTGCCATCGCCCGCTGCCGGCAATCGCGATGCCGCCGCCGGAACCAGCGACAGCGACACGAAACTCGAGATGGCGACGGCAATCGCCAGCACCACGCCGAACTCGCGGAACAATCGCCCCGCGGTACTGGGCAGGAACGCGATCGGCACGAACACGGATATGAGCACCGCGGTTGTTGTAACGACTGCGAAAAAAACCTGGCGCGTTCCGAGCACGGCCGCCGCGCGAGCGCCGAGTCCCTGCGCGCGACGTCGCTGGATGTTTTCGAGCACAACGATGGCGTCGTCGACAACGAGGCCGGTCGCCAGCACCAGTGCGAGCAAGGTCAGGATGTTAATCGAGAATCCCGCCAGCCAGATGGCAGCCACGGTACCGATGAGTGCCACCGGTATGGCAATACTCGGCACCAGTGTTGCCCGCAGTGATCCCATGAACAACCAGATCGTTGCGATGACAATGGCAATGGTGATCGACAGCGTGATCAATACTTCGGTAATTGAACTGCGGACGAATATGGCCTGGTCGTCGGTGATCGTGAGTTCGAGGTTGTTGACGCGCGCGTTGATGCGGTCGACGACTGCATGCACTCCGTCCGAGATTCGCACTGTATTTGCTTTTGCCTGGCGAATGACGCCGAGCCCGATCACGGACTGCCCGTTGAGCCGCGTATAGGCCTCTGCGTCTTCCGGCCCGAAGTAGACGTTGGCGATGTCGCCAATGCGTATCGAGTCCCGGATGATGATGTCGGCAATCTGCGCTGCGGAAACCACTGAAGCATCAGCACGCACGATCAGTTCCTGGTCTTCGGAGCGGAAGCTGCCGGCCGGTACGTCGAACGGCACCAGGCGCAACGTCGTTGCAACGTCGGTTACCGAAAGTCCGTAGCTGGTCAGGCGCAGCGGGTCGACAACAACCCGCAGCATGCGCTTGCGGTTGCCAAAAGGGCGCACGTCGGCGACGCCGTCGATCGAGATCAGCTCCGGAATAATGTCCTTTTCGACGATACGCGTCAGTTCTTCTTCTATAAGGACGTCGCTTCTTACCGCGATGTTGACGATTGCTTCGGAGTCGTTATCCGCCTTGACGACGATGACTTGCTCAAGGCGGTCGGGCAGTTCTCGAGCAATGCGGTTGACTGCTTCGCGCACGTCAGATGCCGCACTGTCGAGGTTCACATCCGGCCGGAACTCGATGCGCATGCGTCCCGCGTTTTCCTCGGAGGAGGAGCGGATGTTCTGGATACCCGAGACACGTGCTACTGCGCCTTCAATGACGCTGATAACTTCCGCGTCCATAGTTTCAGGCGACGCACCCGGATACTCGGCGCGCACACTGACGATCGGCCGGTCGACGTCCGGCAATTCGCGGGTCTCGACGGCGAGGATAGCCGCAATACCGGCCAGCAGGATTAACAGGTTGAGTACCAGCACCAGTACCGGCCGGCGTATGCTGAGGCTCGGCAGGTCGTTGATGTCAACGCCCGGCACGGCGTTGGGACTTTCGTCTATGTCCTTGCGGCGAGTCATCCTTGTCGCCTCAGTCGCTGTGCGGCTCGTCGGCCAGCGACGGCGGCTCGTAATCGACTTCGAGCCCGTCGCGCAATCGCTGGATCCCTTCGACAACGACGAGTTCTCCCGCCTCAAGCGGCGCATCAACAAGCACGACGCCCTGCTGTCGCTGGACGACATTGACGGGCACGCGGTGCGCCCGCTTGTCGACGACGGCCCAGATGTAGGCGCCGTCCGCGCCCCACTGAACAGCGGTTTCGGTGATGACGGGATAGGCTGTTCCTTCGAGATTCATCGACACACGGAAACTCATGCCGGGTCGCAGCTCGTCGGTTTTGTTGTCGACACTGGCGCGTGCTTCGAACGTGCGTGTCGCCGGATCGATGCGACTGCCGATGTCGACCACACGCCCGATCGCTGTCGAGCCACGACTGTTCCAGGTCGAAACGCTGACATCGTCGCCCACGGCCACTTCGCCGACCAGCGCTTCCGGGACGTTGAAACTGACGAGCAGCGAGTCGCGATTGTCGAGCGTCGTGATGACGGTATCCGGATTGATCCGGTCGCCGCGATCGACGTCGGTAATGCCGACATAGCCGTCGAACGGCGCTTCTATCGTGCGGTATTCGAGCGCCACGCGGGCGCGCTCGACCTGAATGCGCGCGGCTTCAACCGCGGTTCTGGCGGCGTCCGTCTCCGTCGGCAGCACGGCGCCGCTGCTACCCGTTCGCTGGTAGCGGTCGTATAGCCGCTCGGCATCCTCCAGCTGAATTTCGGCGAGAGACAGCGCAAGTTCCTCGTCGCGACGCTCGAGTTCGACCAGCACATCGCCTGCAGACACTTGCTGGCCGGGCTGGAAATTGACCGCAATAACTTCGCCTGACGTTGCAGGGTGCAATTCGATGGACTGCAGTGCACGCGAGGTCCCGACGGCTTCCAGCCGCGTGCTGGCGCGATCGAACTGCAGGGGAGCCACGACAACCGGCACGGTCCGGTCGACCGCGCGCTGCGTTTGCCGCGTGTCGTCGCCGCAGGCCTGCAACATCAAAAATGCGGCAGCCAGCATCGAAACATCAAAGAATGACCGATTTTTCATATATCCCTGGTAACCGGCCATATTCAGGTTCGGACGCCGGAATCCGCTCGCAGACAGTCTTTATTACAGCTATCGTGCAGTGAATACTCACAGTTTAATGGAATTGGTCCGGCCGTTCTGTAACAAACTGTCACGAACGGCGGTGCCACGAATGGCTGGCCCGAGCTGAGAACGCCCTGGGCAGATAGCCCGTACCAGCCTCGTGTTATTGTATCCAACCTGTTCTCAGGAGGACCGATGACATGGCCGGAAAAATCGCTACATTCGTCGAAAGCCGCCGCGGTTCGGGACCTCGTGGCGGCGTACGTCGCCGACAAGCAGGCAAAGCCATGACTCGTGACACACGGTTCTGGATGTCGTTGGCCGTATTCCAGATTGTCTTCGGCCTGGCGGTCTTTGCGATTACGCGCGACTACTATATGCAGGACGCGGCCACAGTGAGCGCCCATCCATCGCTAACAGGCGGCCCGGCGCCCGTCTTGTCTCAAGGCATCACGGCAGCGGAGATATCACGACTGACATCGCCGGCCCCTGCGATGACCACGACCGACGACCCGGTCGCGATCTATCGGCAGGCGGAGGAATTTTTCGCCAACGGGCAGTACGCACAGGCTGCGCACCTGTATGAACAACTGTTGGCGCTCAGCCCGGGCGATGCGGAACTCCATAACAATTTGGGGCTCACCTTGTTCTATCTCGGCCGAGCGGAGGAGTCCCTCCGCACACTCAACGATGGCGTGGCCGCAGATCCGCAACACCAGAGAATCTGGCTGACGCTGGGATACGTAAACAGTCAGCTCGGCAATACAGAGCTGGCCAGAAGCGCACTCGAGAACGCCGTGCAACTCGGCAATGACGAGTCGATCCGCGAGTCGGCGCGAAGAATGCTGGCAGAGTTACGTTAGTTTGGGGGTTGCATGTTCGCTCCCACACAACAGGCGCGTGCCGCGACACTCAGCTCCGCAAAGGAACGCGATCGGCGAATGCATCGCTTGAAACCAGCCGACCCAAAGTGGAATTAACTGAGCTATTATCTAAGGAGTCCACCAAAACAGCAGGATATTGCTATGGCTATCGATTTCGAACTGAACGGCAAGAGCGTGAGTCTGGATGCGGATCCTGCCATGCCGCTATTGTGGGCAATCCGTGAGATTGCCGGGTTGACCGGCACCAAGTACGGTTGCGGCAAAGGGCTTTGTGGAAGCTGTACCGTCCACGTCGATGGACAGCCCGTGCGATCCTGCGTTCTTCCGGTATCGGCGGCCGTTGGCACCAAAATTACGACGATCGAGGGCTTGAGCACGGACGGCAATCACCCGGTGCAGGTCGCATGGCGGGATCTGAACGTCGCTCAGTGTGGCTACTGTCAACCTGGGCAGATAATGACGGCGGTCGGACTCCTTGCGCGCATCCCGAATCCCACCGATGCCGATATCGACCAGGCGATGAGTGGCAACATCTGCCGATGCGGGACCTACACGAGAATTCGCAAGGCGATACACCGTGCTGCGGAGGACAAATCATGAGCGAACTTCGGAAGATCAGTCGCAGAGAATTCATGAAGCGTACGGGCCACGCTGGTGGAGGCCTCGTATTCGCTTTAACTTTCGCCAGTGCCTGCCAGCCGGAAGAAGTAGCTGTCGGTCCGGCCGCGAAGGCAACCGCGTCAGTCGCACCGAACGTCTACGTCAATATACGCAACGACGGCATCGTCGAGATCTATTGCCACCGTTCCGAGATGGGCCAGGGCATTCGCACGTCATTGCTACAGGTTATTGCTGATGAGCTGGAGGCCGACTGGGACAAGGTCGAAGTCATCCAGGCTATTGGTCACGAGAAATATGGGGACCAGAATACCGATGGTTCTACAAGTATTCGTAATCAATTCGACTTGCTGAGAAACGCTGGCGCAACCGGACGCGACATGATGGTCGCGGCAGCGGCGCAAATGTGGGCCGTTCCGGCAAGCGAATGTGTGGCACGCGAGCACGCCGTGCACCATGAAGGTAGTGGCAAGACGGCTGGCTACGGCGAACTCGTCGAAACCGCCTATGGCATGCCTCAGCCGGAAAGCGCCGCGTTCAAAGCGCGAAAGGACTATCGCTATATCGGCAAGCCGATGGATACGATTGACGGACGGGCGTTCACGACCGGTGGCGCCAGGTACGGGACCGACACGGTGTTACCGAACATGTTGTATGCGTCAATCGAGCGCTGCCCTGCGTTCGGCGGTACCGTGACGTCGTATGAGGATGCGGCTGCACGAGCGATAGCGGGTGTCGTGGACGTCATCCGGATGCCGGAGCCTACCTCGCCGCCACTCTTCAACATTCAGGGCGGCATCGCGGTAGTGGCCGACAACAGCTGGTCTGCTGCCGAGGGCCGCAAAGCGCTCGAGATACAGTGGGACCGCGGCGCAAATGCGGAACACGAGAGCCAGGCGTACAGGGAAGACTTGATTGCCTCGGCATCTGCTGCGGGCACAACCGTTCTGATTCGCGGCGATGCGGATATTGAAACACACAGCCAGCATGAGGCGGTCTACTACACGCCGTATCTCGCACAGGCACCTATGGAGCCGCCGGCGGCGACGGCTATTGTCAACGAGGACGGTAGCTGCGAGGTGTGGGCCGCAACGCAGGACCCGCAGACGGCACGTGCCACTGTCGCAGAAACGCTGGGAATCGCAAAGGAGCAAGTGACGGTGAATATCACGTTGCTCGGCGGCGGGTTCGGCCGCAAGTCCAAACCCGACTTCATTGCAGAGGCCGCCTGGCTTGCTCGTGAAACGGGGCGGCCGGTCATGGTTGCCTGGTCACGTGAGGACGATATCCGGCACGGCTATTTCCATTCCGCCAGCGCCCAGTATTTCCGTGCGGGTATGGACAAGAACGGCACAACGCAGAGTTGGTTACATCGCAGCAGCTTTCCGTCGATTGCCTCAACCTTCGCGCCGGGTGTGACCGGCCCGAGCGACTTCGAGCTCGACCTTGGCTTGCTCGATGCTCCGTGGGACGTGCCCAATATGCGCATCGAAACCTGCGATGCGAAAGCTCATCTCCGGATTGGCTGGCTGCGCTCGGTATGCAATGTATTTCACGCCTTCGGTGCCTGCGGCTTTGTCGATGAGCTGGCACACGCCAAAGGCCGGGACCCGAAAGAGCACTTGCTCGAGATTATCGGGCCGGCCCGAAAGATCGATCCGGCAAAAGATGCCGCGAAGTACACGAACTATGGTCATGACCTGGCCAAACACCCCGTGGATACCGGGCGCCTGAGCGCCGTTGCCCGGCAGGTCGCCGACATGGCCAAGTGGGGCCGCGATTTACCCGAAGGTCACGGGCTGGGTATCGCGGTGCATCGCTCGTTCGTGTCCTATGTTGGCGCGGTCGCGGAAGTCAGCGTGAACGAAAATGGCAAGCTGGTCGTGAACGAACTCTGGATCGCGATCGATGCCGGTACCGTCATCAACCCGGACCGCGTTCACGCACAACTGGAAGGAGCGGGAATATTCGGCATGAGCCTTACTTTGCACGGAGAACTCACGACAAAAGATGGCGCTGTAGTAGAAGGCAATTTCGATTCCTATCCGATGATTCGATTGAGTGAGACGCCGGCTAAAATTCATACCCATATCATGGAGTCCGATGCACCTCCGGGCGGTGTCGGTGAGCCGGGGGTTCCGCCTATCGCGCCGGCCATCGTAAACGCGTATTTCGCGGCTTCTGGCAATCGAGTACGTGAATTGCCGCTCAGGAAAGCAGGCCTCACATAAGACCAGCAATCGTGACCGTCGCGGCGTCCGGGTAATCCCGTATGGCCGGAGCTACTCTCGCTCGGTCTAATTGGCTTTCGGTGTCGTTTTGCGAAAGGAGTATCGGCCATGTCGAGTGCCGCTCTTTCACGATTTGCTGTCGTCCTGCCCTTGCTGCTCACACTGTTCGGGGTCTGCAATCCGGCGGACGCAATGCCCGCCTTCGCGCGCGAGTATGGTGTGAGTTGCAACGTTTGCCATGCGGCTTATCCGCGCCTGAACGAATTCGGTGCAACTTTCGCCGGCGACATGAACTACCGCCTGCCGAACTGGCGTGACAAAACGATCAAGACCGGCGACGACCAGCTGGCACTCCAGCCGTCGCTGCCGCTGGCAGCGCGCGTGCAGGCGTATGTCCAGGGCAGGGATGGCGAGTCGATCGACCCCATTAGCGGCGGGGTCGAGGCAGATGCGAGCGTCGATTTCCAGGCACCCTACCTGGTGAAGCTGCTCTCCAGCGCACCGCTCACGGACAACATCAGTTATTACTTCTACATGATATTTGCGGAAAAGGGCGCGAACACCGAAGTCATCGTTGAGGACGCGTGGTTCAGCTATGCGGACCTGTTCAATTCCGGCGTGGACGCCATGCTCGGCCAGTTCCAGGTATCGGATCTCATGTTTCCGCGCGAGATCCGCATGACCTTCCAGGATTTCATGGCTTATCGCTTCGCCGGTATCACCTATGACCGCGGCGTGCTGTTCGGCCGCGGGTTCGGCCCGCTGGATGTATCGCTCGGTTTCGTGAACGGCAACGGCATCGAGAGTAACTACAATCTCAACAGTCCCGGTTACCGGCGCCCCGACAAACTCTTCGACAACGATTCCGGCAAGAGTGTGTTCGGTCGGCTCGGCACAGAGATCGGCCCGGTGTCCGTCGGACTCTTCGGTTTGTCCGGGGAACAGCTCAACGTCACCGGTCCGGCGGGGACGGAGACGGGAACGCGTGACACCGACAAGCTCGTTGCCGGCATCGATGCGTCCGGCAGGATTGCCGATCGCTGGTACTGGTTCGGGCAGGTCCTGTGGAACCGCTGGGAAGGCTTCCTCGATCCTGCGCTGGACTACGAATGGACCGGCGGCTTCGCAGGCGTGGACTATGTGCACAGCGAAAAATGGGTTTTCTCCGCACTACTGAACCTGAGCGATGCAGGCGATTTCAAGAACAGCGACACAATCTATGAAGGCATCGACATGCGCACCGTGTCTCTAGCAAGCGCCTACTATTTCATGCGCAACGTAAAGGGCGTCATAGAATTGAATATCGACCTGCTCGACGAAGAGCCGCAGACCGGCACGTACTACACCGGCCATCTCAGCAAGGAGAATTACATCCTGCTCGGTATCGATGCGGCATTTTGACGCACGCCAAAAACGAACGGCCAGACACCTGATCGCTAAGCATTTGGCCGTACCTGTATAAGCTGGTGGCCAGAGGCAGACCGATCCGCGCAAATCTCACGCATCGCATCCATGGGCTTTGGACGTTCGGTCCGGTGTAAACTCCGAGCTACCGATGAACGCCCGCCGATTTTTTCTCATGACCATAGTGTTCTGGCTGCTAGCTGCCGGAATACTGTTCGTGAATTCCTGGCCCAATGCGCGAAACCACATCGACGTTGCGTACGTGCGCTACGCGTACTTTTTCGTGGTCGGGTTGCTGGCCAGCGGCGGGATGATGTTTTTGTACGGGAGCGACTGGTTTGCCCGGCAGCAACGGCGACTCTTGTGGGTGACTGCCTTCAGTGCTATTGCGGCGCTGGTCACCGCCGTCCTTATCAATCCCATTACGTACATGATGGTCGGCCGCAGCATCCACGCGGTACCTATTGAGATCATTTCCACGGGTACTTTGTACTTCACCCTGTTGTTTATGATCTGGTCGGCGATCTATTTGCAGCTTAAGGGTGAATCGCTTTTACATGCGCGCCCTGTTGCAGAGGACGGACCGCGCCCTTCGCCTGTCTTCCAGGTCGAGAAGCGCGGCGAAATCCGGCAGCTGCGTGCGGACGATATTGTCTGCGTCCGCGCCAACGGCGACTACGTCGACCTGATCACTGCGGCCAATATTTATCTCAAGAAAGACACGATGGCGAACCTCGAATCGATGCTCGATCCCGAGCTTTTCAAGCGCATACACCGCTCGACCATCGTCAATATACGGAAAATCGAGCGCGTTTCGCCGAAACCGGGCGGCGCGTTCGACATCACCCTCGAGGGCGGATGCCTGGTGCAGTCCAGCCGCGGATATCGCGCAGTCGTATCGACTATCGTACCGGCCGGCTGACACCATTCATCGACGGCGAGTGACACTCGTCGACAAAGGGCGACATTAAGCGATTCCTTGCTGCGTTTCTGGCAGTTCTCGCATCCAATCTTCCGGAACACACAAACGGGAGATTGTGATGACCATTGAGCTGCACTCCGTCTCGAAGAGTTACGAGACTCATGCCGGACCGTTCGACGCTGTGCGGGAACTATCCCTGAACATGACGCCAGGCGAGTTCATCGGTTTGGTCGGCCCTTCGGGGAGCGGCAAGTCGACGCTGCTTAATCTGATCAGTGGTCTGGACCACCCCTCATCCGGCGAAGTCCGGGTCGCCGGAGAACGACTGGCTGGTCTGTCGGAAACGAAACTCGCGAGTTTCCGAGGCGAGAAGATCGGCTTCGTATTCCAGTTTTTTCAGCTGGTTCCGACGCTGACGGTATTCGAGAACGTCATGCTGGCGATGGACCTCGTCGGCACGATCAATAGGTCCGAGCGACACAAGCGCGCCCTCGAACTACTGGATCAGTTCGGCGTGCTGCGTCACAAGGGCAAGACGCCGTCGAGGTTGTCGGGCGGCGAGCAACAGCGCGTCGCAATCGCACGCGCGCTTGCGAACGACCCACCAATCCTGGTCGCGGATGAGCCGACCGGAAACCTGGATTGCGAGAACAGCGATCGCACGATGGACCTGTTTGCAGATTGCGCGGACGGCGGCCGCCTGGTCATTGTCGCAACACACGACACCGCTAGGCTCGGTCGACTTAGCCGTGTGCTGACTTTGCGCGATGGCGCGCTCGTCAAGGACGAGGTCAACGGGCATGGCTAACAGCATCGGGAAAAAAATCTGGCGCGACCTCACCGAGCGCAAAGGCCGCAGCTTGCTGACGATACTCGGCTTGTGCATCGGATTTTGGGGTGTTGGCAATGCGGCTGTGGCCTGGCTGGTACTGAGCAAGGATCTCGCCGGCAATTTCACGCGCACCAACCCGCCCGCCATCGCGATGACCATCGAGGGGCGGGGCGTGGTTGACGTGAGGCGTATCGGTGCGATCGAGGGCGCACAGGAGATCGAGAACCGCCCGCAACTCTCGGGCCGGATTCAATATGCACCAGACCGCTGGCTGGCGCTCGTCCTCTGGGTTGTCGAGGACTTCAAAGACATGCGCGTCGGTACGGTATTTGCTGAGGATGGCACTCTCCCTCCGCCACCAGGCACCATGATCGTCGAGCGCGATGGCCTGCCTCTTGCCAACGTTTTAAAAAGACGCGAGCAATCAGGGAGCGTCGGCCACAACAAACTTATTGTCGATCCCGAGGCGCCATTCGTGCGCTTTGAGGATGCACCGATTCCGGTACAGCTTGCCGGCGGTGTGGACGTCATGGCCGCAATCAGCGGCACCGTGTTCGATCCCCGTCAGGCGCCATCACGCATGGAGATGGCGATATACGCCTATGCAGAACGCGACACCGTTGCACAATGGGGCGCCAAGATTACTGATCGCTTGCTGGTCACGCCAGCACCCGGATATGAAAACGAGGCCGCCATCCACGATACTGCGGCCCGGCTCAAAGCACGATTGGCGAAGCTCGGCTACGTCACGGTTGAGACCGCTTATCCCTCGCACACGAAGCATGTACATCAGTTCCAGATGAATTCCATACTGTGGCTGATCTCCTGTGTCGGCATCCTCGCCCTGCTGATGAGCGTCGTCCTGGTAGTGGACCTGATAGCCGGTATTCTGACGAACCAGGTGCGCCAGATAGGGGTGCTCAAAGCCATCGGCGCATCCGCGCGGCAGATTACGCTGATCTACGCGACCGAGATGATGTTGGTCGGTGCCATCGCAGCCGCGATCGCCATGCCCTTCTCGGTCCGTAGCGGATTCGTCCTATCTGGCTGGCTCGCGGCGCTGCTGAACTTCGAGCTGCTGACTGAGGAACTGCCGCTGTCTGCCTACGCCAGCTTTGTTATTGCAGCAAGCCTGTTCCCGGTAATTGCCGCGCTACCTACGGTCCGCCACTGGGCGCGCGTCTCGGTTACGGATGCGTTACAGCATTTTGGGGCAAATCCCGAACAGGATAAGTCACTCCGTATCGATCGCATCACGGCACCGCTCGCACTGGACGTGCGCATGGGGCTGCGCAACGCATTTCGCAAACCGCGGCGCACTCTGATGACTGCGGCGACCCTGGGGCTCGGGCTGCTGGTGTTCATGGTTGCAATGAATACTCGTTCGTCACTGCTCTACACGGCCGAAACGGAGGAAGCTGCACGACGCTATGATGTGCTGGTCGGTTTTGAGGAGCCGATCGATGCGAGCCGAGTCGCGTGGATGAGCGCTTTTCCGATTGTCGAGCGTGCCGAGACCTGGCGTATTGAGCGCGCGAACATCATTTCCCCGAATGAGGCGCTGGACGAAGACGTCCGGCTATTCCGCGTACCGGACGACAGCGACATGATGAATCCCAACGTCCTCTCGGGGCACTGGTTTGGCGATGGGCAGGCCGACGGCATCGTCATCAATCTTCGTCTACAACAAGCGCGGCCGGAACTCGTGCCTGGTGCGCCTGTTCTCCTCGCTGTAAACGGGCAGGAGCTGGCGACGACCGTTATCGGCGTCATCAAGGAATTCGGGCCGGCATCAATGTACATCCGCGATGCGGATTATCGCGTACAGCTGAATGATCAGGACCAACGGGTAAACGCCGGCTTCGTACGCCTGAAAGAGCCGACGGAAAAAAATCTCGCCACTCTCACTGCGCTTTTGGAATCGCATTTCGAACTGGTACAGGTTCGTATACGCGGACTGCAATCCGGCAAGGTCGCGAGCCGCGTCATCCGCGGCCACCTGGACAGTATCATCACGACACTCCTGGTACTCGCGCTGCTGGTATTGTTGGTAAGCGTCCTCGGCATGACCTCGGCTGTCTCTACGAACATCGTGGAGAGGGGTCGGGAACTCGCAATACTGCGAGCAATTGGCGGTACCCCGGCCGCAATCCGCCGGATTCTCTTCAGCGAGGCCGTAACGATTGCCGTCGTCGGGTGGGTGTGCGCACTTCTACTGGCCGCCACAGTCAGCTCGACAGTGTCTGATTTCTTCGGCCAGGCGCTAGTGGAGTACCCTTTCGACTTCCGTTTCTCGCCGCTCGGCGTTGCGTCGAGCTTTGCGCTCGCTGTACTGCTCGCCGTGCTTGCCAGTATCGTACCCGCGCATGTCGCAAGTCGGCAGTCGGTCCGGGTCGCGTTACAGAACGGGGCATGAACCGGGTTTGCAGGAAATACGCACCTACTCTAAGCAGCGAAATCACTGGGCGATGTTCGCTGTTTGGTAAAACGCTACAACTCGTTCGTTTGGTGCGTCATCAGCTTGGGAAGCTGATGTTCTACCATTGAACGACACCCGCTTTTCAGGGAGTTAGCTCTCACCTTCGCCTAAGTGAGCATAGAGTTTTGACTGCTCACCTTGACTTATACATATATTGTGCATATCTTCCATGAGAATTGAATGGGATCCGGCCAAAGCGAAGTCGAATCTCGGCAAGCACGGGATCAGCTTTTCCGACGTGGAGCCTGCTTTCTATGAAGAGTTTGCCCTTTCGATGCCGGACCCGTTCTCGATTGCAGAAGAGCGGTTTGTCCTGGTTGGTCGTGACGCCTTGAACAGAGTACTGACCATCGCATACACGTACAGAGGCGAACATATCCGGGTCATCTCCGCGCGACCAGCAACCAAGGCGGAACGCAGAACTTATGAGAAAGGAATACGACCTTAGCAAGGCGAAACGCGGCCCGGTGGTAAAACCCAAGGGCAAAACGAGGATTACGATCTATCTCGATGACGACGTGATCGAAGCCTTTCGAGAGCTGGGTGATGAGCGTGGACGTGGCTATCAGACGCTGATCAATGAAGCGCTACGCGAAACACTCGGCACTAGCCAGCGTCCGGTTGATGCCAGAACGCTCAGGCGAATACTGCGAGAAGAGCTAAAGAAAGCGGGATGATGTCCCGTTCGCAAATCGGCAAGTTACGTCTCGCTCAGGTCTGGCTGAGCCTCGGATCCAGATCGATGCCGACGTACCTCTCCGGTTTGAGCAGTTCGTTGATGATTCTGGCTCCGGTCACTTGACCGCAACCTATCTCAAGAACACTGGCAGGCTCGCCGCAAACGAGCCGCATCAGGCGGGGGGCCTCATAGTGCCGCTGAACAAATCCTCGCAAAGGACTATTCATCGCTTAATATTCGATCGTATTCATCAACATTTCGCTAGTCCGATAGCAGTGTATATCTAACTTGACGAAGTGCATTCCCGAGCTGTTTCGGAGACCGATCCCCAGAGCCCCTAGGTGTGAAACGCTTGCACAACAGGCCGGTTACTAAATGACACGTAAGCGACGCTTGTCCTGCTTATTGCGTTACCCCCGACCTGGCCTGCGCCTCCTCAGTCGAACCTGTCTTGAGGCAGCGCCCAGTCGATTCCGTCGACGGCAGGCAGCTCGCTTCCGTCATCAACGCCGATCTCTGCAGCGATGATTGCCCCGAGCTTTGCGTTCATAGCCAGCACGAGATCTCCGTTCGTAGCCCTGTCTGCTGCCAGGTTGATATTCTCGCCGGGATCCTTTTCTCGATCGTATAACTCGAGATCGTTGTACTCGTACAGTTCGTCGAGGTTTGCCGGCTTGTGGTGCTCGGTCGGCGAAAAATAGCGGGAGAACGTGTAGCGGCCGTTGGACATAGACCGCACCGAACCGCGCTTCTTCAGGTTGGGGCGGAAGCCAGTGGCCGCCATCTCGGCCTTCGGGTCCTTACCTGCGGCCTTGGCGTTGGCGATGAACGGCATCAGGTCGCCATCGTTCGAAGCAATCCCGCTGTAGGTGAACAGCGCCGCATCGCGCACGGCGTGCACGTCGGCTCCCTGTGGATCGTTGAGCAGGACAGCGAAATCCTTGCCTGGCAGCTCGCGTCCCGCGAATTCGGCGACCTGCGTCTGATTCGCGCCGGCCATCGCGAGCAGCGTCGGCGCGATATCGATATGCGACGTCAACGCGCCGCAGGTCTGTCCGCCGCGCACATCGGGGTGCACGACGTACATCGGCACGTGGAAGGTCTCTTTATACGCAAACGGACCTTTACCGCGCAGACCATGGGCGCCACCCGCTTCGCCGTGATCGGCCGTGTACACGATGATCGTATTGTCCGTCATGCCGAGAGCATCCAGCTCATGGAGAACGGTCGTCAGTTGAGCATCCACAGAGCGAATGCTGTTGATGTAAAAGTTATTGAACCGGCGCCAACGTTCCTCTTCCGGGGGAATGTGTCCGAGCACATAGTCCCAGGCCTTGCTGAACTCACCGTGCGCAGCCGGCCTGGCGGGCTCGTCGAACGGCTGCGTCAGGCTCCGGGGAATCGGTATATCCCATTCGGCGTCGTACGCGCTGTTTCGCGGCGCCGGCGCAGCGTGACTCAGCAGCCGCCCAGTATCCTGAACCGGTTGCCCCGGCGCGTCGGTGTTGAAATACATGATGTCATGCGGATTCACCAGGCCGACGGTCAGTGCCCAGGGCTTGCCTTCGTCAGTCAGGGGGCGGCCGACACGCCGCAGCCACGAGATGGCGCTACCGGCGATGATATGGTCGAACGAATAGCCGCCCAGCGTGTGTCCGACGACATCGCCCGGGGAGACGTAGTCCGAGAATCCGTATGCTTCCATCTCCTTGGTAAACAGGCGCTCGGGTGGAAATTGCTGATCGAACGCGCGCGTCAGGTGCCACTTCCCTTTGTACGACGTGTAAAAACCTGCTTTGCGAAGCATATGACCAATGGTCGGGATCTCTGGCGACAGATCCTTGACCCAAGGGACATCGAGGTTTTCGAACATCCCATTGGCTGCGGTTTGCAGGCCGGTCATCATGATCGAACGCGACGATGTGCACATCGTCGCGCCGATGTGGTGTTTCTCGAAATAGGTCCCGGTGCGGGAGAGACGCTCGTGTCCCGGCAGGTCCAGGCGTCGCGGCCAGCGGTCGAAGTGGCGTTCCTGGTCTGTGAATACGAAGAGAATGTTGTGCCCGCTATTAACGGTTCCGCGTTTGCGAACCCGCTCCTGGGCGATACTCACCCCGCCCTTTCCCAGGAGGTCGGCGCCGATCAGCGACGCGGTCGCAAAACCTGCCGACGCATGGATGAGCAACTCCCGCCGTGAAATCCCGGTCTTTTTCGCCATGACTTACTCCACCCGGTCATCAAGTTAGTGGGCAGCCTGGCGCGCGGAATCTGATCTCGGGACAGTACTGCAGATCGCCTGTATTTCTGCGGGCGGAAATATACGCGACGCTCTAATTTATCGCACCTGGTTCGAGTTCGGCAACGACTTTACGGATGGGGTATTTGCGGCGGCGAAGACCGCGTGCAGAACAGAACCCGTCCGTTCGGGTCTTGTCGTGAGTGTGGCCGACCCCGGAAACCGGGGCAATTCTTGAGCTATAATTTCGGCTGCTGACCCAAAGTGGACATTCTCATATGGCTGAAATGATATCTAACAGACAGGCTAGGAAGATTCTGGCAGTCGGATTGCTAATAGGATTCCTGCTGAATCTATCCGGGTGGTTAGGCAATAACTTTCTTCTACGAGAAATGTGGAACGAGATTGGCGCCTCAGTTTCATCGGTCGCCTGGCGGGACTCTATCTGGCGAGATATTTTCTCCTTCGCACCGGATTTTGTGTACGGCGTTGCGATTTGTTGGCTGTACGTCAAGCTGAGACCAAGCTACGGTAGTGCGTTGTCAGCGTCCCTTCGTGCCGGGTTGTTCGTGGCAATCGTCGGCGGGATTACTACATATTTTGCAATATCAAATTCCGGCTTCATTCCGTGGCGATTGGCTTTGGCTTCGTTTGTCCTCGTGTTTGCAACCAAGCTACCGTTGGCGGTACTCGCTGGTTATCTAATAGGTTCCGGAAGACAATCGATGTGAGGATGCCGGGTGCGCTGATTGCTGCGTTCCGTTTATACATCAGCGGCTGCTTCTGGCCGAGGCTGTGTGATAACTCATCATAAGGGGTGGTTGGAGCTTATCCAACCGCCTTTGCCACACACTCGATCAGGAGAACCAAGGTGACTCTCATTTACCGAAAGACTCAGAATCTGCGGGCTTGCCAGCTCTTGCTCGGGCACAAGAAGATCGAGAATACGGTTCGATATCTCGGGCTCGAACTCGATGACGCACTCAAGATATCGCGGGACATCGATATCTGATGCTTAGGTCCGTCGAATTCCTGTCATTGGCACAATTTTGGCACAGTGCTATACCGGGCGACCAGGCACGAACGCTACAAGTGTCTGATCTATTTTAAAGAATGGTGGCCAGGGGCAGAATCGAACTGCCGACACGCGGATTTTCAGTTCACCTTATGCCGGTGTCGAATTCAAGGAGGACTTCGGCAAAGCCATCCTCCGGCGCGGACACCGTCTTCGTCTGTTGCTCGGGAAACAAGATCGGCGCCGACGGACCCGGAACGACCGTGTACTCGCCAGGGACCAGCGCAACCTCGAAGCTGCCGTTCTCGTCAGACTCAAAGCGCGCCACAATATTGTTTTCGGAATCCAGCACGCTGAATGAAGCACTAAACGGTTCTTCGTTTATTACCCCTTCAATCTCCGGCCCGGGATTGATGGGCCCCCTGATCACCTGCCCCCTGATTCCGGTGCCGTCACCGACCACTCCGTTGGCTAGCTTCTCCCAGGTCGTTACTTTGGACACGATGCCGGAAGCATCACCCGGATCAATTTCGAGGCGAACGTTGACACTGTCGAGAGCAAACAAGCTGACCGCCGCGCCGCCAGAACCTGTGACCGATAATTTGCCTGTAAACGGGTATTCGTCGGCAAACCCCATGAATGGGATCGGTGTGCTGTAATTGACCGCGCCCGCGAAGAGCGTGCTGCTCAGCGTGCCCGTTGCTGCTGATGTATACGCTTCCGGCGCTACACCAGCGTCTCGCGTTGTGTCGATTCGAAATAGGGTCAGTGTCGCTGCGTCAGTGTTGTCGCTGACTGATACCGAGTCACCGGACACAGATATACTCGTCGTTAGCGGCATGGTTGTATCGAGGGCCAACGTAACGCCGCCAGTTAGTGATGTCCTTTCCTGTCCTTCGGTGACCTCGAAACCATCTAAAGTCACCGCGGCATTGAGCTGCGCCAGGCCCGCCAAGAGATCGCCGGAGAAACTGTTGATGTCGACTTGATAGGTGCCGTTCAAGACCTGGCCCGCGCCGTCGTCACAATCGGCAAATTGCAGCAGGATTCGATCGCCGGCCGACAGCGTGCTCAGGTCAGCAATCTGGCCGGATACAATAACGCTGCCGTCAGCGACGCAGGGTGTGGTCGTTCCCGGAACGGGCGCGCTCACGCCCAACAGGATGTCAGCAAACTTACCGCTTGAGAAAACAACTTCGATTGTCCCCTGAGCAATCGGCGCGGCAGTACTTGCATCGATCTTCGCCATTCCCGACGGTAACGGTGTTGATGGCCCCGATTCGCCGCTACTACCCGAGCACGCGACAAACAGCACAGTGGATAGCAAGAAGATAACACTCTGTTTGATAAATCTCATCGGACGCTCCTCCCAGAGAGGTCAGGCACCGGAATTGCCCACTAAGGTATCCGGGTGACAAAGCACATTCTAAGCCCATAATTCCGCCATGCGCGGCATCTAAATGAGAACTGCGTCACAGTTTGCGCAGCGACTCAGTGACCGAGTTTATGACCCGTTGGGGGCCCATATGCAGAGCGTTATCTATTGCTCGCTTTCCGGCGTCGGCGGATTAGACAGCAGATCGACCACGGCCGAAAATCCTCTTTCCTGAGCCATAGCCAACGCGGAGACGCCGAAATTGTCCGCGATCTCTGGATCCGCTCCTTTTTCGAGCAGTTGCTGAACCAATTCCACATTACCGGCCGACGCTGCAAGCATCAAGACGGTAAAACCCCTTTTCTTGCTCCTGACGTTTACTTCGGCACCATTATCTATAAGGAATTTTGCGATCGCGTTATCCGGGGTCACATTGAGCCGATGTCTGCTGGCATACATTAATGCGGTCTGGGAGTCACTGTCCCTGGCATTGATGTCGGCGCCCTTTCCGTACAGAAATTTGACGATATCAAGTTGGCCCTTTGCTGCAGCCACCATTAACACCGTACGCGCCTTCTTAGGTTCGGCTGCATTTGCATTGGCGCCTTTCTTTACCAGGAGCTCGGCTTTTGCCAAGTCTCCTTCCCAAACGCTCTGTATCAGCGCCTCGTCTTTTGGAGTCAGAAGGATTGGAGCCTTAACCGGTTCTGGCGTTTTGGCAGAATCGGTGACATCAACCGCATCGGGAGTCTGATGCAACTCCGGAGCGTCAACTGACTCGGCAGCTTGTACGGGTTTCGGATCCTCTGCAGCGAGAGGATTTGCGAAAACCAGAAACAGGGCAAAAATTATCAGTTGAATTTTCATCGCGGCATCATAACAAAACCGACCGTGGGAAGAGTGAGAAAAATCTGGTTTTCATCTCAGTTCACCTCATACCCGTGTCAAATCTCAGCATGACTTCGGCAATGCCGTCCTCCGGCACGATCACTGACTTTGCCTGACTTTGTGGAGCAGGAATAGCTGTCGAGTTTTCCGGGATTGACCGGTCCCCAAAGAACCGTGCCCCTGACCCCTGTGTCGTCGGCCCTAGACGACATCGCTGCAAACAACCCACTGGCCAGGCAAATTGCAGCCAACAGGAATGGAAGTGGATTGTGGGTTAGGGATTTCATGGCAAACACCGTCTGACGAAAAAAAAGAGGGCCTCAATGAGGCCCTCCCTTCTTACTTCCTGGAACTTAAAGGTAATTATGGTTTTACGTCGTACTGAATAATTTGTGTTCCCCAACCGAAATATTCGCCATAAGGGAGTCCACGACTGGGGCTTACGGCTTGGTTTGGCCTGGGAATTTCCTGGGTGTACCAGCAGGTGTCATCGACCGGGTCAATAGACATCGAGCTGTAATCACCCCATCTGGCCACACCGCGCTGTACACCGCCGGTGCTATCGAAAGCTAGCAGTTCTGCGATATTCATATGGTTCGACCTGCCCTTACGGCCGGTGATGCCAATACTCGGATAGGTGGTGTCGCTTGAAATGCTGTAACCGAGACAGGTGTCTCCTGCAGCCGTCATAGCGATACTGCCCATCCAGCGGTGGTCGCCATCAGGTGAGAAAGTCTCCTCTTTCTTCAGCTGCCAGCCACGATCCTTCTTGTTCTCCATCTCGTACCAACGCACCCCGGCTGTGCCCGTACCGTCAGCATCAACGGTATGACTGAGCATGGCCACTTTGCGCTGGCCGAAATCGCGGGTTTGTCCGCGATTCATCAAGCGATCAGTGATGCCTTCGAGGTACGCAATAACCTGCGTGCTCGCAGGGAGGAAAGCAGGATTACCGCCCTCGGATGTACCAGAGCCAGGCTGAGGAATACAAGCCCCACGGGGGCCGTTGCATAGGAAGCTGTCCCATGGAGAGACCGCGATATTCGCCACATTGGCTATCGTAGTATTTTCAGGAGTAGCCCAATCTGGATTCACTTCCCACACGCCGATGCTATCGCCGGATCCGCCACCATTGGTGAAAAAGGTCGGTAGCGTATTATCGAACACGGGCCCGTCATTATCCCCAGGAACGAAACCAAAAGTGGCTGCGCCGGGGACGAACATCACTATAGTCGTCGGTACGCCAGCCATGAGCTCGTCTTTGTCGATAGCGCCGATTGCGGGACCCTGGAAGGGCCGGAAAAGGTTAGCCA
>Ga0224505_10000243_pt1 | contig 40863 bp, 48 predicted proteins | sample SF_Jan12_sed_USG_FD_169102 | JGI IMG/M metagenome (GOLD analysis project Ga0224505, IMG submission 169102) | Sediment microbial communities from San Francisco Bay, California, United States - SF_Jan12_sed_USGS_4_1 | ecosystem: Environmental > Aquatic > Marine > Sediment | place: USA: California... | reverse complement strand
ACATCGCCGAAGCGGCCTTCAAGGCCCTCGCCCGGGCCCTGAGGACGGCGTGTGCGATCGATCTCCGCCGGAGCGGGGTGGCGTCCACAAAGGGAGTCCTGTGACCACGCGAATCGCCGTCATCGACCATGGGGCGGGAAACCTGGTTTCGATCGCCCGGGGGCTCGAACGCGCAGGTGCGATCGCGGTCGTGTGCGAGACTCCGGAGGAGATCGAGGGCGCCGACGGCATCGTCCTGCCCGGTGTTGGCGCCACGGCGTCGGTGATGGCGGGGATCCGCGTCGCCGGATTCGAGAGCCCCCTGCGTCAGACGACGCGGCCGGTGCTCGGCATCTGTGTCGGGATGCAGGTGCTGTTTGAAACCAGCGAGGAGGACGGGGCGGCTTGTCTCGGACTCATCGAAGGCACCGTGCGCAAACTGGAGAACCCTCCGCGGCTCCCCCACATCGGTTGGAACGACCTCGACCTCGTCCGCGACGATCCACTCTTCGCTGGATTGAGCGACCGGCCGGTGGTGTACTTCGTTCACTCGTACGCACCCGAACCGCTCGACCCGGCGGTGATCGTGGCCAGGTCGTCGTACGAGTCTCCCTTCCCGGCGGTGGTTCGAAAAGGTCACGTGGTAGGCACACAATTCCACCCGGAGCGATCGGGCGAGACCGGACTCGGCATGCTCGCCAATTTCGTACGGGAGTGCAGCATCGCGATGGCGAACCGATGACGTTGCGAACGCGCATCATCCCCTGCCTGGACGTCAAAGACGGAAGGGTCGTCAAGGGCGTGAACTTCGTGAACCTCACCGACGAGGGCGATCCGGTGGAGCTGGCCGCCCGCTACGCCGACGAAGGAGCCGACGAGATCTGCTACCTCGACATCTCGGCGTCACCGGAGGGCCGGGGAACGCTGCTCGACGTCGTGCGGAGGACGGCACAGAACGTGTTCGTGCCCCTCACCGTGGGGGGCGGAGTGCGCCATCCCGATGACATGAAGGCGGTCCTTCGTGCCGGTGCAGACAAGGTGAGCGTGAACACCGCTGCCGTTGCCGATCCCGAGTTGATCACGAAGTGTGCAACCCGTTTCGGAAGACAATGCGTCGTGTTGGCGATCGATGCCAAGTCCCGCACCCGTCCGGATGGAACCGAGTGGTTCGAGGTCGTGGTGGGAGGGGGAAGGCATCCAACCGGGCTCGACGCCATCGAATGGGCCCGCACGGGCACCTCGATGGGCGCAGGCGAGATACTGGCGACGTCCATGGATCGGGACGGCACCAAGGACGGATTCGACATCGAATTGACCAGTGCACTCGCCGCGGCCGTCGGCGTGCCCGTGATCGCATCGGGCGGTGCCGGTACCTCAGCCCACCTCGTGGAGGCCGTCACGAAGGGTTCGGCGTCGGCGGTGCTGGCCGCATCCATCTTCCACCGCCGGGAGATAGCCATCGAGGATGTGAAAACCGCCATGGCGGCCGCAGGAATCGCGGTGAGGCGATGACGCAGGACTTGATACCGGCCATCGTCCAGGATTCCGACACCCGACGGGTGCTCATGCTCGGATGGATGAACGAAGAGGCGCGCCGCCTGACGACCGAGACCGGGCAGGTGCACTTCTGGTCGCGATCGCGCCAGGCCTTGTGGCGCAAGGGCGAGACATCCGGAAACACCCTCAGGGTCGTGGAAGTCAGGGAGGACTGCGATCGCGACGCCCTGCTGGTGTGGGTCCGTCCGGCGGGTCCGACCTGTCACACCGGGGCCGACACCTGTTGGGATGAAACCAACGACGCGGGGTTCGCCCGCCTCGAATCGTTGTGGGACGTCATCGAGGACCGGAACGCCAGGCGTCCGCCCGGCTCGTACACCGCTCGGTTGCTCGAGGCGGGTCCCGACCTCGCGGCACGCAAAGTCGTCGAGGAGGCCACCGAGGTGCTGATGGCGGCGAAGGACCACGCCGTCGGCGACGCCAACGCGGCCCGGGTCGCCGAAGAGATGGCAGATCTGGTCTATCACCTCCTGGTGTTGATGGCCGAGCGAGGGATCGAACCCGGGGCGGTCTTCGATGTCCTGGCGGACCGGGCCGGCTGAACGCATTCACAAGCAAACGAAGCCGCTACGGTCCGCAGTACTCCGTCCCGTGGTGTCGCCAATGATCTTGCTTTCCATCCCATCCCCCCCGATCAACTCGTTCCACATCGGACCCCTGAGAGTCACCTTCTACGGAATCGCGATCGCTGTCGGGGTCGCCCTGGGATGGCGACTGACCGTGAATCGGTATCGGGCGGCAGGCGGCGACCCCGATCTCGCCGATCGGGTTCTCACCCGGATGGTGATCTTCGGATTCCTGGGGGCGAGGGCGGCCTACGTGAGCACCCACCTCGACCGGTTCCGAGGTGAGTGGTGGAAGGTGATCGCGATCTGGGAGGGAGGCCTGGCACTGTTCGGTGGGCTGACCGTGGGCGCCATCACGGTGTGGTACCTCATCCGACGCTGGGGGGGTGACCTGCCGGCGTTTCTCGACGGCCTGGCCGCAGGAGTCCCACTCGCTCAGGCGGTCGGCCGCTGGGGCAACTACTTCAACCAGGAGCTGTTCGGAACCCCAACCGATCTCCCGTGGGGTCTCGAAATCGACCCCGCCCACCGACCCGATGCCTATGCAACGGCATCGACCTTTCATCCAACGTTCCTCTACGAGTCGCTGTGGAACTTCGCTCTGGCGGGGATGATCGTGTGGTTGGGCCGGCGGGTGCCGGCGCTCCGGGGCAGGCTCATCGCCGTGTACTTCGCAGGGTACGGCCTGATGCGATTCCTGCTCGAGTTGATCCGCACCGACACCACCTTCCGGTTCCTCGGTCTGAGCCGAAACGGCTGGGTCGCCGCCGGCGCGTTCCTGCTGGGAATCACCGGCATCCTGTGGAGACGGGCCAAAGACCCTTCACCTGTCGTCGACGAGGCGTAGAGTCGTTCCTGAGGTGATCATGATGATCCGCTGTCCCTGAGATCTTCGACCCGGCATGGCTCCGGCGAACGTACCGAGCGTGCCTGTGGGATGGCGGGTTCAGAATGGCGGGATCCGAGTTCTGCTCGGACCGCTGCGCCGAGGCGTACGCCGAGTGGGAACTCGCCCAGGAAGAGTGGGACGAAACCTCCGGCGTGGTGACAGATCCCGATCACCCCGACACGTCGTCGGCGCCGGTCAGCTTTGTCATCCCGAGGCGGATCAACCACTCCCCGTCCACGGCGTTGCGGCGGCCGAACTCGGCCGCTCGCTCGGTCCCCATGTAACGACTGCCGATGCGCGTGGCGAAGTGAAGCAACTCACCTGGGTCCTCGGAGATCGTCACGGGACCTTCGACGACCACGAACGCAAACGGCGGACTCTCGAGATCCACCGAGAGCGCCGCCCGGCGCTCCCGGTCCAGGTTCCTGGCCTTCACCGACTCATGCCAGGTGGTGAAGACGAGGTCCCCGCCGTCGAGCACGAACCAGATCGGCGCCACATGCGGCCGACCGTCGGCCCGCACCGTGGCGAGCTTTCCCGTGCGCGTGCCGTGGGCCAGAAAGTCGCGCGCCTCGGCCTCCGTCATCGGCCTCATGAACGCGGCGCCCTGCCCAATGCGAAGAACTCGTCGTTCGGCTGGAGGTCCATGAGATGCGCCATCCGATTCGAGAGAGCAAAGAGCGCCGTGATGGAGCCGATGTCCCAGATGTCGTCTTCTGTGAAGCCGTGCGAACGCAATGCCGTGAAATCGTGATCGTCGAGTTCCTCCGGGGCTCGCGCGAGCTTGACCGCAAAGGCGAGCATCGACTTCTGGCGTGCCGTGACGGGTGCAGACCGCCAGTTGGCGACGATCCGGTCGGAGATCTGGGCGTCTTTTGCTCTGACTCGCAGGATCGCCCCATGAGCAACCACGCAGTAGAGGCAGTCGTTGGCCGCGCTCGTGGCGACCACGATCATCTCGCGCTCGGCTTTGGACAGACCCGAGTCGCGCTCCATCAGTGCATCGTGAAAGTCGAGGAACGCCCTGAGTTCCGCGGGCCGGTGTATCAGACCAACGAATATGTTGGGGACGAATCCGGATCGTTCGGCGATTGGTTCGATTCGTTCACGAATGTCTGAAGGGAGGTCGGCGAGGTCTCCGATGGGAAAACGGCTGATGGCAGTCATGGCTACGAAGCTAGTGCTCCGCGGGAGTACATGCCCGGTCATGGCACAATCGTCACGTGAGAAAGCTGCTGATCTTGCTCACCGTCCTCGCGTCGGCTTGCGGAGCGGCGCAGCCGGTGGCGTCCGGAGGTGACCTGCCGCTCTTCGATGCCGGGGAGTTCACGAACCGCCTCGAAGCATCCGAGCGCCCCACCGTCGTGAACGTCTGGGCGTCGTGGTGTCTTCCGTGCCGGTCCGAGGCGCCGCTCTTCACTGCCGCCCATGCCGAGTTCTCCGACCGGATCGACTTCATCGGGATCGACATCCAGGACACCCAGGAGGGAGCGGCCGAGTTCCTCGCCGAGTTCGCGATCCCCTACGAGAACCTATTCGATGTCAACGCCGGCATCCGGGGCGTGCTCGGAGGCCAGGGTGTCCCGATCACCTACTTCGTGGCTCCCGGTGGAGCGCTTGTCGACACCCACTTCGGAATCATCGACGAAGGCCAGCTGGCGCTCGCGCTGGACGAACTGATCCAGGCCACCTCTGGCTGATGGAGTTCACGCTCCTGTTCGCCGTCCTGACGGCGGTGGCGACGATGGGAGCGACGTCACTTCTCCTGGGCCGGTCAGGCCGAATCGCGGGGATCGAGAGGCCCGTAGACGTCCTCATCGGTGCCGCAGTCATCGGCATGTTCGCGGGCAGAGTGGCGGCGATGGTCATCGACGGGGTGAACCCGTTCGCCAACCCAGGCCAGATCATCCTCGTTCGAGCGGGGGTGGACACCCGTGTTGCATCGGTCACGGCGGTCCTCGCCCTCCTCTGGATGACTCGAAGCCGCCTCCCACAGATCATCGACGCCGTAGCTCCAATCGCTGCGGCCGGGCTGGGCGGCTGGCATGCCGGATGCCTGTGGCGGGGCACCTGCTTGGGGGCCGTGTCCGACCTGCCGTGGGCATACGGGATCGAAGGTTCGAGCGTGACCCGTCACCCTGTCGAGTTGTATGCGGCCCTGGGCATGGCGGTGGTCGCGCTCGTCGTTTCCAAGCTCACCGAACGCCCATGGTTCGCTTCCAGCGTCACGGTCGCGGGTGTTGCGCTCGTGCGCTTGGTCACCGAACCGATTCGGCCGAGCCTCTCCGGGGGGCCCGTGCTCTTCTACGCGATGGCGGCGATGGTGGGATTGGCGGGCGTCTTCGTTGCTCGTATCCGGCCGGCCGCGCCGCCCGGGAGTCTCACAGGCTGACGCGAACCCGGCCGCCCGGTTCGTCGACGATCGTGATGGCGCCACCGTGGGCCTCGACGATGCCACGGGCGATGGCCAGACCCAGCCCAGCACCACCGCCCGACCGAGCAGGGTCTGCACGCGTGAAATGTTCGAAGGCGTGTTCTTTGAACTCAGGCGGAAAACCGTCGCCCTGGTCGATCACAACGAACCCTCGGGGTTCCATGCGCACCGTCACAGCCGACCCCTGTGGGCTGTGCCGGACACCATTCTCCACGAGATTGCGGAGCACCCTCCCCATGCCCGCCGCGTCGACGTCTGCCTCGACAGGCCCGGACTCCTCCACACGAAGTGTGACGCCACGGAGCGCCGCTATCGGAGAACAGACCTCGACCGTCTCGTCGACGAGTTCTCTGAGATCGAGCCGTTCGACGGTCGGCTCGTACCGCCCCGATTCGATACGGGCATAGGCGAAGAGGTCCTCGACGAGCCTGCCGAGGTGCTCGACGTCCTTGCCCATTCCGCTCAGGTACGCGGTCGGGTCCGGCGCCAGGCCGTCCTCGATCGCTTCGATGGCCGCGCGGAGCGAGGCCAGCGGGGTCCGCAGGTCGTGCCCCACGGCGGCGATGAGGATCTTGCGCTCCGACTCCGATGCCTCCAGCCGGCTCACCATCTCATCGAAGGCTGTGGCGACCGCCCCGACTTCGTCGCGCCTGACTACGCCCGTCCTCGCTCGCAGGTCACCGTCGGCGACAGCCCGGGCGGTGTCACCGATCCGTTCTAGATCTTCGCCCACCGAACTCCCGATCATCCAGGCGAGTGCTACCGCGAGGGCCACTCCCATCCCGAGAACGATGAGCAGCACGTCCCGGTCATGGGTGTTGAAGAACATCGATCCTGCGGCCATGACCACGGCGACGGCCGCCACGAGAACCGTGGCGATTCCCATGAGTTGGATCACGCTCGACAGCCTTTTCGCCCGGGGGGTGATTCTCGACGCCACCCAGTACGCACCGACGGTCAGGCCGGCGGCGACCGCGTAGATCGTGTACGTCTGCGTGCGGGCTCGCGAGTCGAGATCCATGGCCAGTTCGGTTCCCAGGACGCCGGCCACCAAAACCGGAACGAGGATCGCCAGAAGCCGTTTCATGGCTGGAACCGGTATCCCACGCCCCATGCCGTTTGTAACCAGCGGGGGCTGGTGGGATCGGTCTCGATCTTGTGACGTACTCGCCGAACGTGAACCGTCACGGTGGCGGGATCCTGCCACTCTGCCGAGCTGTCCCACACCTGCTCCAGGAGCTGTCCCCGGCTGAACACCTGTTTGGGATGGGAGGCCATGAACGCCAAGAGATCGAACTCCTTCGCCGTCAGGTCCACGGGTTTGCCGTCGACCACCACCTCCCGAGCGTTCACGTCGATCGTCAAACCGTCGTAGTCGAGCGAGGCCGGCGTCAGGGAAGGTCGGCTCCTGCGCAGCACCGTCCGCACCCGGGCGACCAGTTCGCGGGGAGAGAACGGTTTGACGACGTAGTCGTCGGCGCCCAGCTCCAATCCGAGAACGCGATCCGCCTCCTCCGCCCTCGCCGTGAGCAGGATGACCGGCATGTCGGAGTGCTTGCGTACCTCGTGAAGGAAATCGAGACCGGAGGCACCAGGAAACATGATGTCCAGAATCAAGAGATCTGGTGCCGGTCCGGCCAAGATCTTGCGCGCCGTATCGGCGTCGGCGGCCTCGGAGACCTTGAATCCCTCCCTGGCCAGATAGGCGGACACGACTTCGCGTACGCGCGGTTCGTCGTCGATCACCAAGACTCGTTGCTGACGTGACATCACGGAGAATGCTACGTCCCCCGCCTCCGATTTCTTCCCAAGCTCCCGCGCCGTTTCTCGTTTGTTCCTATTCGGCCGAGATCCGCTCGACAAGATCGTGTGCCGACCGCATGCGGGAGCCGAGTTCCACGAGCAACCGCTAGGGTCGCGGGGTGGCTCCGAAGACCGATTGGAATCCTCTCCTCGGAGGCGAACTGTCCAAGCCGTACTGGCACGACTTGATGCAGTTCGTGGCCCAAGAACGAGGCCGGTACTCCGTGTACCCACCCGAAGAAGAGGTGTTTGCGGCGCTCCACCTGACCCCGTTCGCGTCGGTGAAGGTCCTCATTCTGGGCCAGGACCCGTATCACGGACCCCGTCAGGCGCACGGCCTCTGCTTCTCGGTGCGGAAGGGCGTCGAGAAGCCTCCGTCCCTCGTCAACATCCACACCGAACTCGCCTCCGATCTCGGATGCCCGGTTCCGTCCCACGGGTCGCTCGAACACTGGGCTTCGCAGGGGGTCCTGCTCCTCAACGCCACCCTCACGGTTCGGGCTCGCCGGGCGGCAAGCCATCAGAAGAAGGGTTGGGAGACGTTCACCGACGCCGTGATTCGGGCGGTCAACGACAAACCCGAACGGGTCGTCTTCGTCCTCTGGGGTTCCTCCGCCCGCCAGAAGAAGGGATTCGTCGACATGACGCGGCACACAGTCATCGAATCCCCGCATCCGTCACCGTTGTCGGCGCATCGGGGCTTCTTCGGATCGAGGCCGTTCTCCCGAGCCAATGAGGCGCTCACCGCTGCGGGTCGCTCCGCCGTTGAGTGGTGCATCCCCGATTGAGATTCAGCCCTCGGGCATCACCCGCCGATACCACTCGTTGAATTCGTGCGCCATCGAGTCCTTGTCGGCGTACACGCCCCGGGAGAAGGCGCGGGACGACACCCCGGCCTGAACTCTCTCGCACACGTCGTAGTCCTGGCGTGCCACCAGTTCCGAGAACTCGACGACCTCGGACGGATCGAAGTCGTCCGACGCCACCGCCTCGGCGGTGAAGAGGTACTCGGAGATCACCGACGTATGGGCGGGCCCGCGAGGTACCAGCGTCGTGGCGATCGCACTGGTACCGGTGATGTCGATGAACATGTTCGGGAACACCGCCGCCCCGAAGTACGACGACGCCTCGGTTTCACCCATCCCTGCGAGCAGCGGCAGCCACGACCGCCCCGACAGGGTGAAGCTGTCGGCCCCGCCGGCGAGAGCGACACCGCCGTCGCTCCTGTCGGGGTCGAGGACCGAGCCGGTCTTGTAGATCGGGATCAACTCGACGAGTTCCGGATGGACCTTCGGGCAATGAAGACACTCGTTGTAGTTGTCGATGAGGATCTTCCAGTTCGCTTTCACCTCCGAGACCGTTCGTACGCCGGTTCTCAAGGATCCGAGGTCGTGTCGTTCGAATCCGAGCGGCTCGTGGGATTGGTCACCGAGCCATGACCTCAGGTCCTCCCCGGTCTCGGCGAGGCTCACGAAAACGAAGCCTTCCCACTCGTCGACCCGAACCGGCCACAGCGACATCGAATCCCGGTCGACTTCGTCTCTTCCGACATGGGGCGTCCCGATCAGTCTCCCATCGAGGGAGTAACTCCAGGCGTGATAGGGGCAGGTGATTCCGCCAGGCGCCCCGCGATCGCCCTCATCGCACAATCGGGCCCCGCGATGGCGGCAGACGTTGAAGAAGCCGTGCAGAACTCCCTCCCGATCCCTCACGACGATCACGCTCTCACCGCCGACCTCGACGACGAGTCGATCAGATGGTTCGGTGACGGTTTCCGACCGGCCCACGTAGCACCATTGCTGGGCGAAGAGCGTCGTCATCTCCAGTTCGAAGACCTCCCTGGAGCTGTATTCGTGACCGGTCAGGGTGTAGTGGACCTCGTGATCTCCCATGGCCGGATGATACGCCCGAGAGCGCCGCGGGTGGCGGCCCCACAAGCCTTCCTACACTCCCGTCCTGTATGGGCGACGCCGTGGTGGACCTCCAAGAAGTCGGGTACGTGGTGGCCGGGGTGACGGTCCTCACGTCGATCACGCTGCAACTGGAACCGGGCGAGGTCCTCGGTGTCGCAGGTCCGAATGGGGCGGGAAAGACGACGCTCCTTTCGGTGGTCGCCACCCTGCTCGCTCCCACTACGGGATCGGGCACAGTCCTCGGGGCGACTCTTGGAACCCCAGGAGCCAAAGCGGTGAGACCAAGAATCGGGTTGTCGGGACACGACCCGGGGTTGTATGCCGACCTGACGCTGTCGGAGAACATCCGGTTGTGGGCCCGGCTGGCGGGAGTGCCGGAGAGCGCTGCCGACGACACCCTGGCTCGAGTCGGACTCGCCGGCGCCGCCGATCGGCGGGCGGAACGTTGTTCGAACGGGATGCAGCGAAGGGTCGATCTGGCACGCCTGCTGATGCTGGAGCCGAGTCTGTTGCTCCTCGACGAGGCCCAGGCCGGGCTCGACAACAGTTCCGAACCGATCATCGATGCCCTCATCGATCGGTGCCGGGCGACCGGAGGCGGGGCGATCCTCGTCAGTCATGACGCCTCGCGGCTCGCCACCAGGACGGACCGTGTGGAGACGCTGGTCGATGGGGCGCTCGGGCGATGAACTTCTGGTCCCAAGCTCTCGTGATCGCTCGTCGGGATCTCCGCATCGAAGCGCGAGCCGGCGAGGTCACCGGTGTGATCCTGCCGTTCGCGGCAATCGCGGTATTCGTGGTCCCCCTGGCAACCGACACGCTTACGGTGAGGCTGGCCGATCTCGGATGGCCGGTCTACTGGTTGGTTTCCCTCTTGTTCGGCATGTCGGTGGCTCTCCGGAACAGCGCTACCGAGTCACCCACACAACGACGTCATCTGCTGCTGCTCGGCGTCGACCCGGTGGCTCGTTTCGCGGGCCGCGCCGGTGCTGCCGCGGTCCTCATGATCGCGGTCATGAGCGTGACCGCTCCCCTCATGGTGCTCTTCTACGACCCCGACGGGCTGCCGCCGATCGCATTGTGGGCCGGTGTCGTCGTTCTGTTCTCCACGGGCCTGGCGATGCTGGCGACACTCGCCGGCGACGTGACCGTCGGCTTGCGGGCGCGGTCGATGCTGGCGCCCCTCCTGGTGGCGCCGCTCGCCGTCCCGCTCGTCGTCGGGTCGGCACGGGCGGTGGAATCGGTAGGTCGGGGAACAAGTACCCTTGGACCGCTGATGCTGCTGGTCATCGCCGACCTCGGGCTTGCGATCTCGGCGATAGTGACCGCCCAACCGTTGGAGGAAGCCACCACATGACGTCCGACACAACCCGATCGTGGGTCAACCCCGTGATGGGTGCGGTTTCTGTGCTGGCGATCGGCGCCGGCCTGTGGACGGCGTTCACGTCGGCGCCGGATTCCGAACAGGGCAATTTCGTGAGGATCCTCTACATCCACGTTCCGTCGGCATGGTTGGCGTTCCTCGCCTTTGGCGTCACCGCCCTCGGCTCAGCAGGCTGGCTCATCCGCAAGAAGCTCCGATGGGATCGCCTCGCAGAGGCATCGGCCGAACTCGGCGTGCTGTTCACGGCGATCGCCCTCTTCACCGGAGCCCTATGGGGGAAACCCGTGTGGGGGAAGTACTGGGACTGGGGTGATGCTCGGATGGCGTCCACCGCACTCATGTTCTTCGTCTACCTCGGCTATCTGGCCCTCCGCCGGGCCACACCCGACCCCACCCAGCGGGCCCGACGATCGGCCGTGCTCGGACTGGTTGCGGTGGTCCAGGTGCCGCTCGTGTACTTCTCGGTCACGCTGTGGCGCACGCTCCATCAGCCCTTCACGATCCGTCCCGACGGTATCCAGATGGACTCATCGATGGTGGTGGCATTGCTCACCAATCTCGCGGCCTTCACGATCCTGTACGTGGCCTTGCTCGTCGCCCGGTACCGGCTCCCGGGTGAGGTCGCCGGCACCGCCACCGTCCCTGCCGGCGCCGCCGTCACTGCCCCCAACCTGAGGAGCGAGCCGTGAGCGATGGGTTTGTGTGGGTGGCGTACCTGGCGACGTACGGACTGATCGCCGGATACGTGGTGGCGCTCGTCGGTCGGACGAGACGGGGCGGACGGGGCCGCTGATGCAGCACAAGGCCTTCGTCGTCGCGGCGGCGTTGGGCGTGGCGGTTGCCGGCTTCTTCCTGGTCCGCTCGCTCGGGAGCGATCTCGTCTATTACCTCACCGTCGACGAGGCAATGACGAATCGGGCCGACTTCCCTGACGGTGCACCGTTCAAGGTGTCGGGCCTCGTCGTACCCGGGTCGCTGGTCGCTCTCGACGGCGGGGTTTCCGAGTTCCAGATCGGCGATGGAGCCGCAGCCATCCCAGTCCGCCTCACGCGCACTCCCCCGCCGCTGTTCGATGAGGACGTACCCGTGCTGCTGTCAGGAGCATGGCAAGGCGACGTCTTTCTGGCCGACGAGGCACTGATCCGCCACGACGAAGGCTACGAGGCCCCTGCCGAGGGCAACTACGACCGATGATCGGCCTGATCGGGACCGCCGCCATCGCCACCGGGGCGATCAGCGCCGTGTGGCTGGTGCTGAGGGCGGTCACTGCAGCCGGTGGCGACGAAGCGGCCGCCGCCGCCGACCTCGGAGCCCCGGCGAAGACCCTCTTGGCCTCATCGCTGCTGGCGATGGGCGCCCTCGAGGCGGCCATCGTCTTCAACGACTTCTCCATCGTCTACACCGCAAATCACCACTCGTCCACGACCCCTTTCCCCTTCGACCTGGCTTCGGCATGGGCGGCGCTCGAAGGTTCGATCGTGCTCTGGGGGATGGTGCTCGCCATCTTCACGTGGTTCGTGGCCCGCGACCACCGGGCCAATCGCGACCGCCTGGCGGCCGGCGCCCTCGTCGCGATGGGTGCGGTGGCCATCTTCTTCTTCGGGGTGATGGCCACCATCGCCAACCCCTTCGAGACCTGTGTCGAGGCAGGCACCAGATCGTGCCTCGAATCGAGCCCCGTGCCGCTGGTGGGCGCCCAGGGCCCAATCGACGGGGCTGGACCCAACGCCCTGCTCCAGAACCACCTGCTGATGGCGGTCCATCCGCCGCTTCTGTACATCGGATACGTGGGGCTCACCGTGCCGTTTGCGTACGCCATGTCGGCGCTGGCACTCGGGTTGCCGGGTGCCCAGTGGTTGCGGCGATCTCAGCGCTGGACGGTGGTGGCATGGTCATTCTTGACACTGGGGATCGTCCTCGGGAGCTGGTGGGCCTACGAGGTCCTGAGCTGGGGTGGGTACTGGGCCTGGGACCCTGTGGAGAACGCCTCTTTCATGCCATGGCTCATCGCCACGGCCTTCATACACTCGGCCCTCGTCCAGCAACGCCGGGGCATGCTCCAGAGCTGGAACTTCGTCCTCGTGATAGGTGCGTTCGCCCTGACCATCCTCGGCACCTTCCTGACCCGCTCCGGCACGATCCAATCGGTCCACTCGTTCACCCAGGGTCCCATCGGCCCTGCGTTACTCGCCTTCCTGGCGATCGTGCTCACGGCGGGCTTCGGCCTGTTCGGCATGAGGGCACATCTGGTGGCTCAGCCCTCGCGGATGGAGACGTTGTCGAGCCGCGAGGGCTCGATTCTGTTCAACAACCTGGCCTTGACCGTCTACGCCACCGTGGTCGTGGTCGGAACGTTGTATCCGATCGTGTTGGAGGCGTTCTCGGGCGACCGGGTGCAGGTCGGAGCGCCGTTCTTCAACCGTCTCGCCGTCCCACTCAGTTTCGCGTTGTTGCTGGCGATGGGTGTCGGTCCGGTGATGCCGTGGCGTGTTGCCAAGCCGAGTCTCGTGTGGAAACGAATCCACGGCCCGCTACAAGTGGCACTCGTCTTGGCCGCCCTCACCGTCATCTTCGTCACCCGGACCGGCTGGGTGGTGCTCGCCGTCACGCTATCGGCGTTCATCATCGCCGTCGCCCTCCGCCACGGCTTCGATCAGGCGCACCGAGGTGCCGCCCACCGGTCGACGTCGATCTGGGCCGAAACCCGCCGGATGGTGAACGCCGATCCTGGATATTGGGGCGGCCAACTCAGCCACATCGGGGTGGCTCTGGTGGCCCTTGGGCTGGCGTTCGCCGGAAATCTCTCGGCACACACCGAGATCACCCTCGAGCCGGGTGAAACCGTGAGCTTCTCGGGGTACGAGATCAGCTACGAGGCTCCGTTCTCCAGGTCGGAGCCGAATCGGACCATCATCGGGGCGCGCCTGAACCTCGCCGTGAATGGTCGGTCGATCGGGACGGTCGAGCCGAGCCTCAACGAGTTCTCCAACAGCGCCCAACTGATCGGGACGCCCGCCGTGTTCACTCGGCCCGGAGGCGACATCTACCTGACTCTGCGCACGATCCCGGATCCGGCGGCCCGTTTCACCCTCGACTCCTCTCCCCTCATGTGGACGGTCTGGCTGGGCGGGATCACAACTGCCGCCGGCGGGTTCATAGCCCGACGCTCGAAGCGCCAAGCCCGCGTCCGAGAGGTCGCCGGTGCCTGACAACCTCGTCCATCGGCTCCGTGCAGGCGCCACGATCGCTCTGGCCGCATTCGTGGTCATCTCGGTCCTGGCCGCTCCCCCGCCTCCTGAGGACAGGGCCGAAGCGATCGGAAGCCTGATCCGGTGTCCCGTGTGTGCGGGCGAACCGATCGCCGACTCTCCCGCCGGCCTCGCCGAGGACATGATGTCCCTCGTGCGGGAAGGCGTCTCCGCCGGGCTCACCGATCAGGAGATCATCGACTCGGTGGTGGGCGCATACGGCGCCGACGCCCAGGTTCTCGATCCCCCGTTCAACATGGAGACGGTGTGGTTGTGGCTCGTCCCCGCCCTTGCGCTCGTGGGCGGAATCGCCGCTGCGCTGTCCCGGCGGCGAAACCGGGAAGCACTGGGATCATGACCGACCGGCAGAACCTCGACGAAAGCCTGGCCCAGGCCCTCCGGGATCTCGAGGAGCTCGATCACCAGGTTGCGGAGGGCGAGATCGACCACGAGACCGCGAGCCGGCTCCGGGCCACCTACGAAGCCGAGCTCGTGCATGCCAAGGCAGCGATCGAGGCCGCCGGGCCACCGGCGGAACCGCCCGTGTCCCCAGCCCCACGCAGCCGGCGCACCGTCGGTGCGGCGATCCTGATCGCCGGACTGGTCGGTGCGGTGGCGTTGGCGGCTTCTTTGTCCACATCATCGCCAAACGATCGCCTCGAGGGGGTGGCCGGCGGCGACGTGGACCTCGACTCGGTGTCGAACGAGACGATGGAGGCAGTCCTGGCGTCCGCCCGCGAGGACCCGGCCGTGGCCGACCAGATCCCCTACATGGAGTTCCGCCTGGCAGAGCGCTACTTCGAAGAAGGAGAGTACTCGAAGGCGTTCGAGCACTATGGGGCGATCATCGAGAACAACCCACCTCAGGACCTCTTCGTGCAGTCGATGACCCGAGTCGGATGGCTCGTGTGGAGTCTCAACAACGAGACCGACCTCGCCCTCCGGACCCTCGACCGCGCTCTCGAAGTCGAGCCCGACAACCCGCTCACGTTGTACGTGAAAGGACAGGTCCTGTGGTGTGGAGCCGGTCGGACCGCCGAAGCCGCAGCGATCTTCGACAAGGTGCTGGCCGGTGATGGCCTCGACCCGGCAGTGGTCGAACAGGTCGAAACCGATCGCGATCTCGCGGCGGCGGGTGGGGCGTGTTCCGGATGAGAGGCCGGCTCGCGCGCTGGCTCGCGTTCGGCGCCGTGGGTGCGTCGCTGGCACTGGCGATTGCATTCTCCACTCGATTCGGATCGGATCCCGGCCTGGTCGATTCGCCGCTGCTGGGAAACCCGGCACCCGGCGTCGAGCTCGTTGATTTGCGGACGGCGGCGATGGTCGATCTCGACCAGTTCCGTGGTGACATCGTGGTGGTCAACTTCTTCGCATCCTGGTGTTTGCAGTGCCGTACCGAACATCCGGCGTTGCTGGCGTCCGCAGACGCCTTCTCCGACCGAGGCGTCAGCTTCGTCCAGATCGCCTACGACGATCGACCAGACGACTCGAGGGCGTTCCTGGACGAGCTCGGCTGGTCGGACCACACCACCTACGTGACCGATCCTTCGAGCCGGGCGGCGATCGGATTCGGTCTTCGAGGAGTCCCCGAAACGTTCTTCATCGACCGGCAGGGAATCGTCCGAGGCAAGATAAGCGGGGAGTCCAACGCCCTCCTTCTGGGCCAGACCCTCGACGTGATGCTGGCAGGTGGCGACCCGGGATCGAAGACCGTGGGCGACGTTCAGACCCGCGGAGACGAGTGAGAACCCTCAGGGGATGACCTCGAACTCGACCTCGGGGGGCGGGGGCTGATCGAGCCCTGATCCACCGACACCGAGCAGATACCGCTCGAAGAACCCGACCAGATACTCGTCCACGATCGGTATCACCCGATCAGAGGAAATCGGACCCTTGAGTCCAAGCCGGTGCGCGATCGGCGAGAACAACGGGGTCATGACGAAGTCATTGTGGCCCGCACCTTCGATGGCGATCCAATAGGACAGAGACGGCGACCGCTCTGCCAAACCCCGCAGACGCCGGTCGTTGGGGGTGTCCACCCATTCGTCGGACCGCATGAAGAGGCTCGGTACCTGAAACTCACGAGCCACCACCCTGTCGGGAATCGGATTCACCCACGCATCGAGCCCGAGGATCGCGTCGCAGCGAGCGTCCTCCAGGCACAGGCGGGCGGCCGCTCCCCCGCCGGTCGAATGGCCGAACACTCCGACCTTGTCGAGGTCGGCGTGAGTGGCCAGTTCCCCGAACGCCGACCCCTCGCCCAGTTCGTTCAGGACGAGCAACAGATCATCGGTGAAGGTCTCCACCAGGACCTCTGCAGCCTCTTGGTAGTCGTCTGGGTCGACGTCCTCCTCGGGGGGAAGGGCCCGTTCGTCGTATTCGACCACCGATCCATCTGACGGGAATCTCACGGCGATCGAGCCGTAGGTGTGGTCGGGGGCGATGACGATGAAGCCGTGGCTGGCCAGCGACTCCACCTGGTTGAGGTTGATGGTGCGAAAGCCGGTCCATCCGTGGGAGGACAGGATCACGGGGAACCTGCCGGGCAGCGGGGCTGCGTCGGTCTGCGAGTGCGACGGGACGTCATCGGTGTGGCCGAGGAAGAACCCAGGGAACCCGAGACGGCGCGCCAGCGCCGGACCCACGACGTCGAGGTCGGGATTCCACACCACCGGGTCCGCTCCGTCCGGCTCGGCGGGATACCACACCTGGACGACGATCCGTCTGGGAGGGGCCTCAGCGGGTTCTTCTCCCTCCTCAGGCGGGTCCAGGCCGTAGATCTCGGGCCGATCGACATCGACGAGCTCGAATGTGGCGGTGCCGACCTCGAATGGGCCCGACGGTGCGGGGAGCACGGGCACGGGCAGAACGGCCGGCAATACGCCGAGCAGAATCACTCCCACCGAGCCCAACGCACCGCGCCGGAACCGCTGAAATCCCCGAACACGGCGATCCTCCCGAAGCGCGTCGGCGCCCGCGAGCATGACGGTCGCCACCTCCAAGGGCAGGAGCTGCCACCGAACACCTTCCAGAAGAACCTGGGCTGCGGCGACAACACACAGGAGCACGGCCATCCGCCCACGTCTCAACCGCCTTCCGAACACAACCGGCACCAAGACGGCCGCGGCGACGATGCCGAGTTGAGTCCATTCGAGGGGGCGCATGAGCCCGCCAACTTAACCGGTGTTCAAGACCGTGAAGTCCCGGGGGTGAACCCGTAAGGAAGCTCCAGCCGGTTCTCCGCCATGACGATCGGATCACCGAGTATCTGTCCGGTGGGCCCGGAGGCCACGATGCGGCCCTTGTTCATCACAACTGCCCGCTCACATAGCTGGAGCGCATAAGGGAGATCGTGGGTCACCAGGAGCAGGGTCGTGTCGAGCGAATCCAGAACCTCGGCCAGCTCCCGACGGCCGGCAGGGTCGAGATTCGACGACGGCTCGTCGAGGACGAGGATGTCGGGCCGACAGGCGAGCACGGTGGCAAGGGCTACCCGGCGTCGTTCACCGCCGGAAAGGTGGTGGGGAGCCCGGTCGGCGGCATCGCGCATGCCGACGGCCGTCAACGCATCGAACACGGCCGACTCGACGTCTTCGACCCCGAAGTTCGTCGGCCCGAAGGCCACGTCCTCGTAGACGGTGGACATGAAGAGCTGGTCGTCCGGGTCCTGGAACACGAGCCCGACCCTCCGGCGGATTCCGTGGAGGCTCGATTCGTCGAGTTTCTCACCCGCCACCCGGATCGAACCGCCGCCTCCTCCCAGGATTCCGATCAGATGGAGCAGGAGGGTTGTCTTTCCTGCCCCGTTGGGGCCAAGCAGCGCCACCCGTTCCCCGTGTTCGACCCGGAGGTCGATGCCATCGAGAACAGCGGTGCCGTCCGGGTACGAAAACGTGACGCTCTCGAGTTCCAGCGCCGGCTGAGTCACGCCGCCACCGCCAGGGCCGCCACCAACCAAGCCGAGAGAGGCACAGACAGCGCCACCGCCCAATCCGATCGGTCGGCGTGATCGTCGATCAGGTCGGGCATCGCACCCGTGAACCCTCGAGCCAGCATCGCCTGGTGTACCCGTTCGCCCCGCTCGTAGCTCCGTATGAACAGCGCACCTCCGGCAACCGCAAGCGCCTTCGCCTGTCCCAGCCACGTGGGTTGGTACCCCCGGGCCGCCATCGCGATGCGCATCCGCCTCACCTCGTCGCCGACTACTTCCAGATACCTGACCATGAAGCCGGCGACGGCCACCATCGTCGGCGGAAGGCGCAGTTGCCCGAGCCCTCGCAAGATGTGCGGCGTCTCCGTGGTTGCGATCACGACGATTGAAGCGGCGGTCCCGAGCGTCGCCTTGGCGATGATGTTCCACGCAGCCCATATCCCTTCGATGGACAACATGAGACCCCAGGCCGTGATACGGGGTGCACCGCCCACGAAGGGCAAGAACAGCGCAAACGCCACGAAAGGGACCTCCAGTCCCATTCGTTTCAGCACGAACTTCGCCGGGAGTTCGGCGACCACCAGGACCATCGTCACCAGCAGGGCGTACACGGCAAATGCCCAGAGCTGGTGGCGCGGGGTCGCGACAACCGCCACCACGAAGAGCCCCAGCGCCACGAGTTTCACCCGTGCGGGGAGCCGGTGCAGTGGACTGTGCCCGTGCACGGTCAGGGCATGGACATGGGACCCGCTCACGCCCTCCTCGCCAATCGGCGGCGCCCCAGCGTCACCAGGATCACCCCGACCGCGAACGTGACGATGAGACCGACAACACCGGATACCACGGTGCCCAGCCACTCGGGCTCGACCGAACCCACCTGATAGTCGGAGAAAAGAGCCCCGAACCCGCTGTCTTCGGCGACCAGCCCGCTGTCTTCGGCGACCCGCTCGAGACCGTCCGGAGCGGAACTCGCGAGTGGCGCCACGAACACGACGAGCGAAATCGCCCCGAGGAGTCCGGCTGCGATGAAGCCTGCGGTCGCCTTGCGGCCGAGGCCGTTTCCTCGAGTGATGTCGTACCGCGCGGTGCCGAACACGAGATCGGGTCTCACCGCCAGGACGGCCGCCACAACGGTGCCGGTTATGAGGCCTTCGCCGATGCCGATGAGGGCATGTACACCGGTCATCGCAGCGAACACGGTCGCGCTGTCGACACCGCCCTGGCCACCGAGCGAATACTGAATCACGAATCCGATGGACGACACCACCACGGAAGCCCAGGCGGCGATCATCGCGGCCAGCGTGGCGCCGCCACGGTGTTTGGGGAAAACCGCCATGAGGGCTCGGAACACGAGCCATCCGACGAGAGATGTGATGAGACCCATGTTGATGATGTTCAGGCCCAGAGCCGACAACCCTCCATCGGCGAACAGAAGAGCCTGAACGAACACAACCACGGTGAGGACGGTCACACCCATCGCCGGACCAAGGAGAACCGCCGCCAGCGCTCCCCCGAGCAGATGACCACTCGTGCCGGCCGCGACGGGGAAGTTGAGCATCTGAAGAGCGAAGATGAACGCCGCCGCCAGTCCCGCCAGTGGGATCTGGCGTTCGGCGAGACTGCGTGCTCCCGCTTTGAGCGCGGCACCCACCCCACCGGCGGCGACCACTGCGGCTCCCGCCGATGTCGCTCCGTTGATGAACCCATCCGGAATGTGCATCTCGGCCCTTATTGCGAACTGGTCGCAATAGTATCAGGAGGGCGGACTTTCACATCGGCGTCGGCCGCCGGAAGATGTACGAGTTCCGGGTCTCGACCTCACGCACCCAACATGGCATCGATCCGCTCGCGGATCTCGTCCTCGCTGAGCGCCCCCGGCCACGCATCGACGATGGTCTTGTCGGCGCCGATCAGGACCGTCACCGGCTGGTACGGCACTCCGAATGCGGCGAAGACCTCCTCTTCGGCGTCGAGACCCCACATGATCCTGCCTGACGGCATGACCTCGGCGGCCCGGTCCGCGGTGTCTTCGAAACTCGCCTTCCATGCCACGGCCACGAACGCGACCTCGTTCTCGTAATCCGCCGAGATCTCATCGACGACGGGCAACTCCCGTCGGCAGGTCGTTCACCACTCCGCCCAGAACACCAGATACACGGGTTTGGTCTCGGCGGAGAGGACGAACTCACCTCCTAGGCCGAGCTCGAGGGCGAAATCCGGCGCCAGCACGGCGTCGGGATCGGGAGCCTGGGTGGAATCGGGCGGGGGCGATTCGGTCAGTGTCGACGGAGACGGCTCGGACCCCGCCGAGGATTCCGCCGAAGCGACCGGTTCGGGCGACGTGGTCGGGTCGCCCGATGCGTTGTCCCCGGTCGCCGACGCACCACCGCAGGCGGCAACGAGGACTGCCAGGGCGGCCAGCAACAACATGGCTCTCGATCTCATGGTGGGAGAGTGTACGGGCCCGACCCACCAATCGGATCTCCCGCTCGAAGAGTTCACGGACTGTTTCCAGGTACTGCATCATGCCCCACGCACCTACCGACGAGCGCGAAGTGAACCCCAGCGGCCACGAAGTCATAACGCTCCTCGAGGTGGCTCACCAGATCGGCGACCTCCTCCAGAGGGATATCTTGGGCGCGACCGCATTGCTCGCAGACGAGGTGGTGGTGGTCGGCGTGGTCGGACAGGTGCAGAACCGCCGGACCGTGCCCGAGATGGACGTGGTGGAGGCGGCCGACGGACTCCAGCGCCTCGATCGTTCGGTACACCGTCGACACGTCGATGCCGCGATCGGCCATCGCCTCCGCCCGGGCGTGCACCTCGGTCGCGGTCAGATGTTCGTCGTGCGAGGCGGCGATGACCTCACAGATCACCCGGCGCGGCGTGGTGACCCTCATGCCGGCCCGGCGCAGATCCTCGACGAGCATCCCGGCGTCGAGGTCGGGCACTCAGCCGGCTCCCAGCTCTCGGGAGCGCTGGACAACCGACTCCAGCAGTTCGGAGACCCGTCCGGAGTCGATCACCTCGTACGCTCGATCGACGGCCTCCACAAAACCGCGCGCCAGTCCCGCCGCCACCATCGCCGGGGCCGCGTTGACAACCGCAGCATCTCGCTTCGGACCGGGCTCACCGGCGAGGATCGCCCTGGTGATCGCCACGTTCGTTTCGACGCCACCGCCCTTCAGGTCGTCGAGCGACGCCCGCTGGACTCCGAAGTCCTCCGGGGTGAACTCGGCGTGGGTGATTTCGCCATCCTTGAGGCGGTAGATGTAGGTGGGGCCCGTCGTCGTGACCTCGTCGAGTCCGTCCTCGCCATGGACCACGAAGGCGTATTCGGAACCGAGATGGGCGAGCACGCCGATCATCCGTTCCGCCATCCGGGCGTCAGAGACCCCGACCGACTGCCGGCGAGCGTTGGCCGGGTTGGCCAGAGGACCGAGGAAATTGAACACAGTCGGGATACCCAGGTCTTTCCGAACCGGCCCGGCGTGGCGCATCGCCGGGTGGTACCGAGGGGCAAAGAAAAACCCGAACCCGGTTTCGCGAATGAGCGAGACCATGGCTGCGGGCTCCATCTCGATGTTCATCCCCAAGCCTTCGAGAACGTCGGCCGAGCCACATTGGGACGAAATGGACCGATTGCCGTGTTTGGCCACAACCGCACCCGCCGCCGCCGAGATCAGCGCGGCGGTGGTGGAAATGTTGAACGTCCCCAACCGGTCGCCGCCCGTTCCCACAACGTCGATGACGTCCACCCCCACGTCGACCGTGACCGCCGCATCTCGCATCGCCTCGACGAGACCGGTCATTTCGTCGACGCTCTCACCCTTGATTCTCAGAGCGACGATGAACGCAGCGATCTGAGCGGGGGTGGCCGATCCGGACATGATCTCGGCCATCGCTTGGCGCGCCTCGGCCCGGTCGAGGTCGGCTCCCGCCGTGAGTTTGCCGAGCACATCTGACCACTGCATGGCGGGGAGTGTAGGAGGCCGATCGCGTCTCAGCCCTCGACGCTCCTTCCAAGCACCAGAGCCACGGCGGCCGGAACGTCCGCCGCGGCCCCAGGGAACCGCGGCCAGCAATGGCCCTTCCGTGCTGATCACCGCGACGATGGTCATGGTTCCAAAGACACCAGGATGAATGTGCCGATGAGCTCGGCGAGGTACTTCTGCATCGCGTCGCCCTGCTTCATGGATGCGTCCTCAGGGCACAACACACGAGGTCTAGGATCCTCGCGGGCACATAGGAGAGTTCGCTTGCTAGCCACATTGCGCATCCCGGCGGTGCTCCTGGGATTGGGCGCCGGAGCACTCACCGCCACCGTCGTATCCCTGAGCGCGGCACTCGTGTTCCAGCTCATCGGGGCGGAGGGCGGAGCGAGAGCCGGACTGATCCCGGGGATCATCACGGGGTTCCTCGTGGCCGGCTACCTCGCCGGACGTATGGCGCTGGTGGCGCACCGATTTCATGGCGCTGTCACCGGGCTGGCGCTGGTGGCGCTCGTCGTGTTCGTCGCCCAGGGCGGCGGCGGCGAGGCGAATGCCGGCCAGATCCTCCTCCTCGCGGTGATCGGCATGCTCGTGGGAGGAGTGGGCGGTGTCCTGGGGGGTCGGCGGACCCAATCAAAGGCGTGAGACTTCACATAACGCCGCGAACCTGCCAACTTGGGGCCTGTGATTCCTTTGCTGGTTGCGGTGGTGGTGGTTTTTTTGGTGATGGGGGTCCTGCAGCGGAACGGTCGCGGTGTCCAGCCGAGCCGGCCGGACCTGCCCTCCCTCGGCACGCGCGGGCGGAAGATCGCCAAGCGAATCGTCGTTGTGGCGAGTGCTTGGATAGGTGTGACCGCCGGCGTTTCGTTCTTCGACATCTCGTGGGGTGTCATCGCCGGCGTCGTGACCGTTCTCATCGGCGCGTTTTGGGTCTGGAAGACGGCCGACCCGATGCAAATCGACATGGACGATCTCGACCGCGAGCTGATGCAACTTCTCGAAGACGAGAGCTGATCTACCACCCGCCCCCTCCCGCCGACGGCGGTATCCTTGGTATTGCGAGCCCGCCGGGTGACCGCGGCGCCCCCGTGGCGTCGAGGAAAGTCCGGACTCCGAAGGGCAGGGTGCTGGCTAACGGCCAGGCGGAGCGATCCGACGGAAAGTGCAACAGAGAGCAAACCGCCGATGGTGCCTCGGCACACAGGCAAGGGTGAAACGGTGAGGTAAGAGCTCACCAGCGTCCCGGGTGACCGGGCGGCTCGGCAAACCCCACCCGGAGCAAGGCCAGACAGGGACGCCGGTGGCCCGCCGACCAAGTCCCGGGTAGGCCGCACCGAGGCCTGCGGTGACGCAGGCCCCAGATGGATGGTCACCGCCCGCAAGGGCACAGAATCCGGCTTACAGGCGGACTCGCACTCGTCGGGGGCCCGCGGGCCCCCGACTCTCTCCTCAACCCAGGGTTGGCTGAGCGGGGTGGGTCAGATGGGGTAGTTGGCCGTGAAGATGATGCGGCGAGGCGCCGGAGTTGACGGGCGGGGCGTCGGTTCCGGGCGCTGGGCCGCGGGAAGGGCCACAACCTCTGGCACCTCGACGACGTCGATGTGGACGTCCGCGACCACCGGCCCGGTGATGAACGCAGACGCCGGGTCCTCATGTACGACGAGTTCGCACGCCACGAGACCCTTGAACGACACGATGAGATCACCTTCGGCCGAGACCGGGATCGAGCCCGACGGTGCCCCCGGCACAACGACCGCCGCAGAGATCATCGCCCCCTCCGACTCGACCACGCCCGTTTCGGACCGGACCTCGGTGATCTCGACACCGTCCCGGGCCTGCCACGAAACCCCGCCTGGAGACGGCGAAGCCGCAACCAGAGCGCCGTCGAGCCCGTGCCATCCGCCCTGTGCCCGCTCGGCCTGCTGCACCACCGGGGCGCCGCACACCGCGGCCGCCGAGGCCGGAAGGGCCAGGCCCATGGCCACGAGGAGGGCCGACATCACAAGGGGGGTTCTGCGCACGAGCATCGCTTTCTCAACTACACAGAGCACGGTACGGCACGGCTGATACGTTCCAATACCCACCACGATTCGTCACGGGGTGACTAGTCACCTCTTGGGTACGGGTAGTGTGGGCCCATGTGCGGGCGGTATGTGTTGGGAGGCGATGCAGCCGACTACGCCGAGTATTTCGGCGTTGATCGCATCGTCGGTGACGAACTCAGCCGCTCCTACAACGTCGCACCCACCGATCCCGTGTACACCGTGGCCAGCTGGGACGACGAACGGCTTCTAGGCGTCATGCGGTGGGGGCTCATCCCACACTGGGCCAAAGACTCGAAGGCCATCCAGATCAACGCCCGGGCCGAAACCCTGCTCACCAAGCCCATGTTCCGCGACTCGGCGGTTCGAAAACGCTGCATCATCCCCGCCGACGGCTTCTACGAGTGGGAACCCAAGGAACGGGGTCGGGCCCCCCACTGGGTCTACCGAGCCGATGGGTTTCCCATGGGATTTGCAGGCGTGTATTCGAGCTGGAAGAACCCCGAGACGGAGGAGTGGATCAGAACGTGTGCCATCGTCACCGGCGAGGCCCGGGGAGTGATCTCCGACATCCACGAGCGCATGCCCATCGCCCTCTCCCCCGATGTCTGGGACCCGTGGCTGGATCGGTCGATCACCGACCCCTCCGAAATCGAAAACCTCATCCAGGCCATCCCGCCCGACCTGGTGATGCAACACGAGGTGAGTCCACTCGTGAACAGTGTCAGAAACAATGATCGGAACCTCACCAATCCGGCCGGGCCACTCCGGATCGTCTGAACACGACCATTCCGTATTCGAGCGACTTGCCGGTACCCTCCGGGCCATGACCCGGGTCCTGCTCGTCAGACACGCTCCCACCCCTGAGACAGGAAAGAAGCTGACCGGCCGCCTGCCTGGGGTGTCCCTCGACGACAAGGGTCTCGTCCTCGCTCGGGCCACGGCAGACCGGCTGAACGGAGTCCGCTTGGCGGCCGTGTATTCCTCGCCCATCGAACGGACGTGGGAGACGGCAATCGAACTGGGCCGGCCCCACCGCCTCGACCCCATCGCCGAGGTCGGTCTGCTCGAGGTCGACTACGGGGCATGGTCCGGTCGAACGTTGGCGTCACTCGTGAAGCTGAAGGCGTGGCGGACCGTGCAGCAGACGCCCTCGCGAATGATCTTCCCGAACGGTGAGTCACTCGCCGATGCCCAGCGCAGGGCCGTGGCAACCGTCGAACGCCTCGGTACTGCCCACCGCAACAAGACGATCGCCCTCGTCACCCACGCCGACATCATCAAGGCAGTGTTGTCGCACTTCCTGGGACAGCCACTCGACCTGTTTCAACGCATCGGCGCGGCGCCGGCATCGGTTTCGGTGATCGACCTGCCCGACCAGGGCCACCCACGCGTCGTCGCCGTGAACACGAACGGAGATCCCGAGAAATGGAACTAGACGACCTCGGTCCGGCGGAACACTTTGCGGCGGGTGCGGTGGGACCGCCCGGGCAGCGCAGGTTCTATCTCCAGGTCCGGGCCGGGGGCGACATCCACACCCTCGCCGCCGAAAAGGGTCAGGTGGCCGCCCTCGCATCTCAGGGTCTCGAAATCCTCGTCGATCACGAGATCTCCTCCGACGACGAGGCGGTCGACCGGCTGATCGACCAGGGTCTCGGCATCGACGACCCGGGGGAAGGCGGAGAACGATTCCGGGTGGGGACCATCACCCTGGCGATGGCGCCGTCGGAGCTGCTGACGGTGACGATCGAATCGATCGAAGAAGACGAAGCCGTTGCCTTCGTCATCGCTCCCGAACAGTTCAAGGCCATGGCGACCGTGGCGTTGAAGGTAGTGGCGGCCGGACGGCCGATGTGTCCCTGGTGCCGTCTCCCGATGGATCCGGAGAACCACGAGTGCCCTGCCCGCAACTGACGCCGCGAAGAGGATGAACTCCACGCTGCGCCTCGACGAGGTGCTGGGGCGAATGCCATACGCCTCCAACACGACCCTTCTCGCCAGGGACGCGGCTGGGGGACTCTGGGTCTACAAACCCGTTCGAGGTGAACAGCCGTTGTGGGACTTCCCGTGGAAGACCCTCGCGGCCCGAGAGGTGCTCTCGTTCGAGATCAGTGACGCCATGGGCCTCGACCTGGTTCCTGAGACCGTGATGGCCACCGGCCCCTTCGGACCGGGCTCGGCGCAACGCTTCCTCGAAGAGGACGTCGAGTTCGATCCCCGTCCGTTGTTCACGGGGGTGCTCGACCCGGTTCTGTGGCCATTTGCAGTGTTCGACATCGTCACGAACAACGCCGACCGCAAGATCGGCCACATGCTCCGCGAGGTGGGGTCCGACAAGCTGTGGGCAATCGACAACGGGCTCACCTTCCACGCCGAACCGAAGCTCCGGACCGTCCTCTGGGGTTTCGCCGGCCAGCCCATCCCCGGCGAGTTGCTGGAGGCAACCCACCGACTGGACGCCGCGCTGGACGCGTCGCTGTGCGACAGGGTGGCGTCGCTGCTGTCACCGGCCGAAGCCGGAGCGCTCGTGTCGCGCACGCGTACCCTCCTCGCAGCCCGAACCCACCCGGAGCCGCCGGACGATCGACCCGCGGTGCCGTGGCCCGTATGGTGACCGGACTCCGTCGCGACCTCGGCCTCTCCGGTGCCGTGGTCACCGGCCTCGGGTCGATTCTCGGCACCGGGGTCTTCGTGTCGATTGCCGTCGCGGCCGGGTTCGCCGGACGCTGGGTGCTGGTGGCGGCGCCGGTCGCTGGGGTGGTGGCGACGTTCAACGGATTGTCATCGGCGCAGCTGGCCGCGGCACACCCGGTCGCCGGCGGCACCTACGAGTACGGATACCGGTTCCTCGGACCGTGGACCGGGTTCGCCGCAGGATGGTTGTTTCTCGTGGCGAAGACGGCATCGGCTGCAACGGCCGCCGTGGGCCTGGCCGGATACGCAGCAGCCCTCGTCGGACTCGGTACGGACGCCCGACGCTGGCTGGCCGTGGGAGCGGTGGCCGCGATCACCGCCCTGGTTGTTGCGGGGATCAAACGCACGGCCGCCGCCAACGCCTTGTTGGTGGGCTTCACGGTGTCCGCTCTCGTGGTGTTTCTGATCGTTGGACTCTCGGAGAGCCCGCCGGCGGGCATTCGTCTGGGTCAGCCGGCGCCAGTGTCCACGCTCCCGGCGGCGATCGCCTTCCTCTTTGTTGCCTACACCGGATATGGGCGCATCGCCACGCTCGGCGAGGAGGTACGCGATCCACAGCGCACCATCCCTCGCGCCGTGATCACGACGTTGGCGGTGTCGGCTCTGCTGTACACATCGGTCGCCGCGGTCGGCTGGTACGCCTCGGGTGGCGTCTGGGAGGTCTTGGACGACGGTGCGCCTCTGGCGAACCTGCTCGGGGATCCGTGGGCGCGGCTCGTGGAGATCGGTGCCGTGCTGGCGATGCTGGGTGTCTTGTTGAACCTGGTGTTGGGGCTGTCGCGGGTGTGGCTGGCGATGGGCCGCCGGGGCGACATGCCACGGACGCTGGCGGTGGTTGATCACCGCGGGTCGCCGACCGCGGCCGTGATCGTCACCGGGGCGTTCGTACTCTTCGGAGCCCTCGTGGACGACGTGAGGATGACGTGGAGCTTTTCGGCCTTCGCCGTGCTCCTGTATTACGCCGTGACGAACCTCGCTGCGCTCCGCCTTCCCCCCGAGGCTCGCCGGTTCCCGCGGTGGATGGCCTGGGCCGGATTGGCGTCTTGTCTGTTCCTCAGCTTCTTCGTGCCGCTCGGGGTCTGGCTCACCGGCGTGGCCGTCATCGCCGTCGGCCTCCTGTGGCGATTCGCCTACAGCCGACGCGATACGCAGACGTTGTCCCCCACGTAGTGGGGGAAGGTCCCTGCCAGCGACCGAAGGGAGTTGGGAGGTAGGGGGAATGCTCAACGCGGAACCACCATGCGAGATGAACAACCGAAACCCGCCAGCACTCAAAACCTCGCAACGGCGCCATCCCAAGAGATCTGCCACCCAGGAAACCCGACTCCCGCGTTGAGAAGCCCCCTACCTCCCGGCCTCCGGCCGGCAGGAACCTTCCCCCCTATCCGGCGGACAACCGTCTCGCGAGTTCGGCCCTAGCGTCGGGTGACGTAGTCGGCGACGACCAGATCACCGAGGTCATCACCCGGGTTGGTGAACACGCGCCCACCTACGATCTGGGCGAGGCGATCGATGAAACCGACGAGCCCGGGGGTGTCTTCGAGCATGAAGATGTTCATCGTCACCCCCGACTTTGCGAGCCGCATCGCCTCTTTGTATGTCTTGTCGAGCGTCTCGCGCACGGGTGGCCAATTGAAGTACACGTACTCGCCTTCGAGGTGAGCGGTTGGTTCCCCATCCGTGACGAGCAGCACCTGTCTTGCGGCGTCGCGGTGCTTCGAGAGGATGCGTCCCGCGAGGTTGAAGGCGTGTTCCATGTTGGTTCCATACACCGGCTCCCAGTCGACCTCCGCCAGGTCGGCCGGTGTCATCCTGCGGGCATAATCACTGAACCCCACGATCTCGATCGAATCCTCCGGGTACGTCGTCGTGATGAGCGTGTGCAACGCCAATGCCATCCGCTTGGCACCGACCCAATGGCCACGCAACGGCATCGAACGGGACATGTCCAGGAGGAGCACCGTGGCGGTGGAGGTCCGGTGCTCGGCCTCCTCGACCTCGAAGTCGTCGGGATGGAGGCGCACCCCGCCGGTGGAAGGCCCGGATCGGAGCACGGCGTTGTGGATCGTCTTGCGGAGGTCGAGCCGGAACGGGTCACCGAACCTCCATGGTCGCGACTGCCCTGTGGGTTCGTCGATCCCTCCTGCAGCTGCCGTCTCGTGCGATCCCGGTTGCCCCAGCTTCAGGCGATCGAACACCCTTGTGAGCGCCCGCTCGCCGAGTTTGCGAACGCCCCGCGGTGTCAACTCGAGTCGCCCCCCGGTTCGTGCGATCACCCCGGCGTCTTCGAGCATCTTTTCGATCTGCCTCAGCCGCCGGACGTCCCGGACGGCGTCCTCGCCCAACGCCGCCCTCAGATCGTCCTCGTCGATGTCCTCGAGGGACGCCCCGGCGTAGTCCTGGCCCAGGGCGCGCTCCAGCTCGTCGAGGCGGCTCGCCTGGTCTACGGCATCGAGCCCCTCGGCCAGACCCACGGGCTCGCCTCCCATCGCCATTCCGTCGTCCCACGGCAACGATGGGGCGAGCGCTCGGAGGTTCTCTCCCAACTGATCCATCTGGAACGCCAGATCCATGTCGGACATGAGGTCATCCATCAGCCGGTTGAGTTCACGTCGCTGGTCGGCATCGAGGGACGCCATGTACCGAGACATCGCCATCGACCGCCGGGCGAGCGTCTCCAGCAGCTCGTCGAAGGTGCGCGGGTTCTCGGGGAAGAACTCACCATGGCGGTTCATGAACTCCTCGAACTGCTCTTGTGAGGGTCCCATTCCCTGACGACGCTGCTCCATGAGATTGTTGAGGTCCGACAGCATGTCCTTCACCGCTGCCATGTCGTCACCGGACATCTCTTGCATGCCGTCGGCGATGTTGCGGAACGACGCATCGAGCATCTGTCGGCGCAGGTCGTCCAGAATCTTCTCGAACCGCTCCCTGGCTTCCGACGACCTCCACTCGTGGTCGCGCAACTCACGGATCCGTGCTGCCGTGTTGTCCGGCAGAGTGTCCAGGTCCAGCTCCGCGAAGCGGGCTTCCTCGGACGGGTCTGCAGCGAGTGCTTCCCTTTCGAGGCCTTCCACTTCTTCGAGCGCCGGCCGGATGTCTGCGAAGGGGTCGGGACGGCCCGCCGTCCGGTCCTGTCGCATGCGATCGAGCCGCTCCCGCAAAGCCCTGAGCCCGTCGAAACGGCCTTCCATTCCCTGTTCCAGAAGGCGCCGCAAACCGGCGTCGATTCCCCAACCGTCCAGAACGTCTTCCGCGAGCTGGTCGGCGAGGTCATCCACGGGCAGGTCGGCGCCGAACGGATCCTGACTCCCGTCCCACCGGCTGTATCTCGATCGGCTCATCGGCCACGCCTCCATCGGCTCATCACCGGACGCCGGACTTCACTTCCTACTGATCGCCACCAGCGAGTCGCCTGCGCGAACCCGGAGATCATGGGTCGGGTTCACGGTGACGGTCTCGTCGTTGACGACGCCAATCGGAATCAACCCGGCAGCGACGGCCTGGGCGGCCACCACCCCATACTCGCGCGCTTCGCCGGATATCGGTACGACGTCGACCACCGGTCCGGTGGCATCGAACAGGTCGGCGAACACCGACCCCAGCTCCTGATGCCTGGATATCTGCACGAGCATCCGGGAGGCGAGGGCATCGGTGACGACGAAATCGGTGAGACCGGTTGAGTCCTGGGCGAGCCCCGAGAGGTCGCTGTCGAAGAGGTGGGCGACCACCCGTACGCCGTCCAGGCTCCCGTTCTCCCGGGCTCGATGCATCGTCAGCAGCGTCAGTAGCGTGAGCGCATCCGCCTCGTCTTCGGTCATGCCGTCCGAGTACCCGAGCACCGCCACGACGCTCGCTTCGATGTCCTGGATTTTGGCGAGGATCTGGACCGGGTCGTGCTTGGTGTGGGTGAACCCGCCTTCGAGCGGCCAGCTCCATTCCGGCAGACCACCGTCGACGAGGGTCGAATCCGCCATGACCTCGACCCTCGAGCCGGCCGGCAGGAAGTCCGACAGGCGCTGGAGAACGCCCCGACCCGCATCGTTCCATCCGATGATCACCGCCCGCACCCCGGACGGCGACGCGCTGGCCGGCAATGGCGAACCGGAGGACCAACCCTCCTGTATCGACTGGATGCGAGGGGTATCCGGAGCGATCACGACCAGCCGATCCGACGCCGACACCGTCCGGTCGAACGCGGGGGCCAGGACCGCCGAACCCGTGGCGTCGACGATGCCGGCAACCACCATGCCCGGGACCGCCAGCACACACTCGACGAAAGGCCGGCCGACGGTCGAAGCCGGATCAACCACGTAGAACTCATCGCCGGCGAAACCGAGCAACTCTTCGAAGATCTCGGCCATGCCTCGCGTACGAATCGCTTGCGCACACATGTCGGCAACCACGTCGCCGACGGTGAGCGTCACCACTCGTGCCGACGCTCGCAGCGACCTGGCGACGCGGGGGTTGGACAGCTCGACGACCACGTGGGCGTCTTCGGGCCCCAAGGCATCCGCAGATAGGGCGTGGCGGACCGCAGTTGCGTCCACGAATGAGCCTTCGGACAGCACGATGATCGACCGCGCCTTGTCGACTGCAACCATCTCGAGATCGGATTGAGCTGACGGTTTCCCGCTCCGGAACACCACCCGCGAGCGGGACCGGCCATCGTGCCGCGCCCGGAAATCATCTTCCATCTGGGTCTTGTCCCGATCGGCGAGCACCACCGCCACCACCGATCGGCCGCCCGGTGTTTCGGCGAGCAGTTCGTCGAGGACAGGCATCAGCCGGGCCGACCACCCGACCACAACCGTATGACCTTGTTCCAGAACCCGGCTTCGGCCTCGGCGCAGGGCATCGAGTCGCTGATTGACGGCGGCCACCAGCGCACCCACCAGGCCACCGGTCAGAAAGATCGCTGCGATCACGAACACCAGGGTCGACAGCCGCGCGGCGAGGCTGGTCGTGACCACGCCACCCTGTCCGAGCGCGATCAGCAAAGACCGCCAAAAGGACTCGAGGGGTCCACTCCGACCTTCGAAGTCGACGCCGAGGATCCAGAAGGTGAGTCCGCCCAGCAACGAAAGCACCACCGCCAGTCCCGCGACCCACCAGATGGCCGTGGAGCTTCCGCGGGCGAGCATTCGATCGAAGCGGTATCGGAACCGGTCCCGCAGCGTGACGGGTTTCATAGCGGGGGACGCTACCCGCCGTATCGAGCCCCCGTCTTGTTGAGACGGCGTGTCAGATGCAGTCCTTCGAGAGCGAACTCGAGGGCGGTGGCGGCATCTCCCGGAGCCTCGCCCCTCAGACCCAATCGGAGCAGGATTGGTGCCAGGTCGATGCCGTCGGCCTGGGCGAGCAGAGCAGCTGCGGATACGAGATCGCCTGACACCACTTCGGCGCCACCGTCGAAGTGGTCCAGCAGTGCCGTGAAATCGAATCCCATGAGGTATTCCCTGAACACCTCCAGGACCGCCTGCCCGAGAATGCGACGGAGAATCTCCTCTTCTCTGCCTTCTTCGAAACCTTCGAACTCGACTCTCCCCAGCGTCGACTGGATCAGCGACGGCAGATCCGAGATGCGAGGCACGGCCTCGGATTCCCCCGTTCTCACGGCCCTGCGGACCGCGGATGCGATCAGCGTCTCCAAGTTGGCGATGGACAGCCTCACAGAGACTCCCGACCGCTGGTTGACCTGACCCGACGACCTCACCTGCTGGCTGAACTCGGCCACCACGTCTTCGAGGAACTGCGGCACCGACACCGGAACCTCGGCGACGGGGGCGGCCGCCTCCTGTCGCATGATGTCGATCTCGTGGGAACGGTCGTCTGGATAGTGGGTGCGGATCTCGGACCCGAACCGGTCTTTCAGAGGTGTGATGATCCGGCCCCGGTTGGTGTAGTCCTCGGGGTTGGCCGTGGCCACGAGAAGAAGGTCTACCGGCAGGCGGATTCGAAACCCGCGCACTTGGACATCTCTCTCCTCGAGCACGTTGAGGAGCGACACCTGAATCCTCGGGGGAAGGTCCGGGAGCTCGTTGATCGAGAAGATGCCCCGGTGGGTGCGCGGAACGAGTCCGTAGTGGATCACCAATTCGTCGGACAGATACCGGCCTTCGGCGACCCGTATCGGGTCGACATCGCCGATGAGGTCTGCCACGGCCGTGTCCGGTGTCGCCAGCTTCTCGCCGAAGCGTTCATCTCGACCGATCCAGCGGATGGGTGTGTCGTCGCCGAGTTCGGCCACCCGCGCTCGCCCGAATGCAGAGATCGGGGACAGCGGCGAGTCGTTCACCTCGGAGCCGTCGATCACCGGTATCTCGTCGTCGAGGAGTTCGATGAGGCGGCGGATGAGCCGCGTCTTGCCCTGGCCCCGCTCCCCCAGCAGGATGATGTCATGGCCGGCGAGGATGGCCCTCTCCAACGCCGGGATCACCGTCTCGTCGTATCCGACGATCCCGGGAAACAGGTCCTCGTTCGACCGCATTCGGGCCACCAGATTGGCCCGCAGCTCCTCTTTGACGGTCCGGTCGGTCCAGCCCGATTCGAGGAGCCGGCCGAGGGTTGCTGGGCGTTGAGTCATGGCGACACCATAGGTCGGGCCGGTCGGTAGCGGACCTCGATTCAGTCGAAATCGGTGGCGAGGGCCGGATCGCGATGGTGGTCCCACATGCGCATGATCTGGGGGCGGGTGGCCCGCCCCGTCGACAACTCAGGAAGTTCATCGGCCCCGAACCATCCGATTTCGGAGGTTTCGATGCTCGTCGCCGGGCTTCCACCTTGCAGGTGGGCGATGAAGAACATCAGGTAGGCGTGGTGGGGTGCGGGAGGATGCGCATGCTTTCGTTTGTCGAACACCGCGGCCAGCTTCGACACCGAGACCCGGTACCCGGTCTCTTCCAACACCTCCCGCTCCGTCGCTCCAGAAGGTGAGTCACCCACATCGATCCAGCCCCCCGGTAGGGTCCACCGGCCGTCGGCGGTTTCTCGAACCATGAGTATGCGGTCTTCGCCATCGAACACCGCGGCCCGGCAGATGATCAACGGGGTGGCATAGCCGGTCATCGACGAGAAAACCGATCGGACGGATTCGACATCGCCGCCGGGGTGGGTCGCCATCTCGGCGGCGAGTGCCCGGATCTGTTCGTATCGCTGGCGGTCGTACTCGCCAGGTGCGTAGGTGAGGCCCGATTGGGCGATGGCCTGGAGCCTCCAGATCCAGTCGAGTAGGGGGCTGGTCATCCGCCGAGGGAGACGATGGCGGTCCGGATCAGCTGGATCGTGTCGACCTCGAGGGCGGCGTCGCGGAGAGCAACTTCGAGGCTGTGGCGCTGGTCGATGATGGCAGCGAGGATGTCCTCGGCCGTCGGATCGGCTCGGAGGGAGTCGGCGGTGCGCCCCAGCCGCTGGGCCATGGCCGGGGCGAAGGTGGCTACCACGTCGATCTTCCATCCGTCGTCGAGGCGTTGGGCCACGAATCGACGACCGACGAGGTCCGCCGATGCGTTGACGTCGACGAGGGCGAAGTCGACTCCTTCGATCGAAACGGCTTCGGTGTTGCCGACGGTGAAAGTAGACGCCCCCATGAACTCTTCGATCGTGGCGGCGAAACTCTCCCAGTAGTTCGCTCCGATGTCACGTCCACCTGTGGCCAGCACTCCATGGAGGGCCTCCACGGAAGCGTTCTCGGTAACGGCGATCGCAACCATCTGACTGTCGACGGTGAGGTCCGACGCGGTCGCGTAGTCACCGGCGGTGACGGCGGCAAGCAGCCGGTCCACCGCGGTCGACGCTTCGGGCGCTCCGGGCGCCGGCGGCACCGCGGTGATGGGCACCTCCGCCGGTGCGTCGGTGCACGACACGGTAACGAGGAGAACGAGGACAAGGCCGAGACGACCGAGAGCAGACATGACCACAGAACGCTACTCACTCACCGGGCCTGAAGAGGCGTCGAGTCTTCCGGTGGCGAGGAGATGCCTTCGCCGGGAAGGGTCGGCGAGTTCGTAAGCGATCCACAGCCATACGAGGTAGCCGATCCCCGCTGCTTCGCGGACCCAGCGCCACGGATCGGCCAGGGCGCGATCCCACATCGCCGCCCAGGATCCGTCCGGCCCCGCGGGGAAGTCCCATCCGAACAATGGCCAGAAGAAGACTTCTCGGGTCGCCCACATCCCGTCGAGCAGGAGGTGGAACATCATCCCCACCCCCACCGCCATCCACGCCTTGCGGGCGGGTCCCCTGCGCCCGGTGAGAACGAGGACGAGGACGATGGCAAGCGAGGGCACGACGAGGGTGTGGAACCAGGCCTGGCCGGTCGACACCGTCATCGATCCGAGCGGCAGGTCGATGACGTCGGGGAGAAGGGCGCCCGCTGCGAGGTATCGCAGATCGACCATTGGATCACGGAAGATCCACCGGAACAGGAAGATGACGCCCGCGAGATGCCAGGCGACCAAGATCAGAACACGAGGATCCGACGGCAGTGAACGCACCGTGCCGGATCGGTTTCCGCCGCATCCTTCTGTTCGGCGGCCGACAACGCCAGGTGACATCCGCCACAGTTGCCGTGTTCCAGGCGGCCGATGGCGACACCTTGTTTGGTCTTGCGAAGCTGTTCGTACAGGTCCAGCAGGTCGGGCGGAATCGTGGGGACGATCTCGGCCTTCCGTCCCTCCTTGCGCCCGATGTCCCGGTCGATGTCGCGCCACGCCGACTTGATGACCTCTTCGAGCCCGGTTTCCCGAGCGCGTTTGGAAGCGACCATTTGCTGGCTTGCCGACATCTTCTCGGCAAGGACATCCCGCTGGTCGAGCAGCGCGAGCACCCGTTCTTCCGATGCCTCCTTCTGACCTTCCAGCGACCTCACCTCGAGCCGTTTGTGCTCGGTCTCCTTGGCGCTCATGCCGCCGGCAAACAGGCGGGTCTCGGACTCGTTGAGGCGTGTTTCGAGGATCTCCAGTTCGCCTTCGGCCTTGTCGAGGTCGAGTTCGATGCTTCGGAGCTCGGCGGCGACGGCGTCCCGGTCGGCTTCCGCCTGGATCCGAGCCGCGTTGGCTTCCCGATACTGTTCGAGTTCGGGCATCCCTTGGCGCCGGTCGATCAGGCGGTCGATTTCGAGGTCGACGTCTTGCAGGTCGAGCAGGTCCGAGAGTGCTGGCATCTCCATGTGTCGTGTCAGCCTACCGCCATGGGGTCGGGTCCAGGCCGGTGAGATCGACGACCTCCGTCCCGGGGCCCGCCGCGGTCACCGCCGCCACGAGCGCGACCATTCCGGGGCGCTCGGTGGGTGCGTGTCCGGCGTCTATCACCGCGAGCCCGCGATCTCTTGCTTCGACGATCGTGTGATGGGAGAGGTCACCTGTCACGATGGCGTCGGCCCCGCTCGCCACGGCCTGGCCGATGAACGAGCCACCGGAACCGGGCACGACCGCTACTCGGCCGATCCGCGAATCCCGGTCACCCGCAACCCGGGCCGCGCCGAGCCGCTCCTCCACGGCGGCAGCCAGGCTGTCGAGGTCATCCTCCAGCGGCGTACCGATCCGGCCGATGTGACCCAATGTCGAGGTCGTGTCGACCACCTCGAACGTCGGTGTTCGAATCGTCCCGGCCAGTGCCGCAAGGACCGCATCGACGCGGTTCCGCTCGGTCGCCACCTCGACGGTTCCTTCCTCGGGCCGGCACGCCATTGGTCGTACGACCTCGCCGGCACCGGCCGCCGTCATCGCCGCCAGGACCGCCTCGGCCCGGTCGTCGGGGACCGCGACCCGGATGCGAGAGGACCCAGGGGGATGGACATCAGCGAAAGGCCGGACGTTGCTCAACCCGAGGGCGGACGCCAGGGCATCTGCGGTTCCGCCGGTCATCACGTCGAAAGCCGTGTGGGCGACGACGACGGCACAACCGGCGCGGATGAGTCGAAACGCCCGCCCGGCCGGCGACTTCCCGGCGGTCAGCCGGTTCTGGGGGCGGAACAACAGTGGATGGTACGTGACAACGACGTCGACACGATCCGACTCGACCCCGGCGACGACCTTCTCGGTGATCTCGTGGCACACCGCGACCCGGGAGACTGTCGAATCCGGATCTCCTATCTGGAGCCCGCCGGGATCCCAGTCGGCGGCGGCATGCGCCGGGACGATTCCGTGCAGGGCGTGGAGAAACTCGCCGATAGACAAGGACATGGACCGTGATCGTACCGTCAGGGCTCCGGTGGTCACCGGAGGTGGCATCCTGCCGCGCCGCGGCCTCATCAGCCGCCGCCCCGGTACCGGCTCACCCGCCGCGGTGGCCTTGGGCGTGGCGATCGTGGCGGTCGGGCTCTTCTTCTTCTTCCAGGACCTCGATGTGCCCCGCAACACCTTCGACTTCGACGTGACGATGGCCCACGATCGGTGGAACGAGGCAGCGGATGAACGCGGATTCTCGTTGCTGGGCGTAGGCGACTTCGAAACCAGACCCGACGACTCCGGTGATCTGGTGTTCGGTCACGAGTGGACTCCCGACTTCGGCCTGCGTGGGCGGGCGGATGCCGAGTCGGGCAACGTGGTCGAACTGGTGGTGATCGGAGACCCGGCTGTGGTCGACGGCGGGCTGATCGCAGACGCCATGGAACTCTTGGTGATCGTGACGGAACCAGGCCTCGATGCCGCCGCCCGTCGTTCGACGCTCCAGGAGATCGGAGTCATCGGTGGTGACGCCAATGCCGACCTTCGGGCTACACGCGGCGGTACCGACTACGTGGCTGCCGCCGGTCGGGACGGCAGCGTCGGCATGTCGGCGGCTCCCCACCTCGGAGCCAAGTCATAGACTCGCGAGGGTTTCGGCGAGCTTCTCGACCACGAGATCGGCGTGGTGTCGGCTGAACACCATCGGGGGCCGGATCTTGAGGACGTCTCCTGCCTTGCCTGTTCGACCGATCAGGACGCCTGCGCGGCGGAGCCTTTCCACAACCTCCGACGCCACGGCGGCGTCAGTCATCTGCACGCCTGTGAAGAGACCGGCACCTCGCACTGCCACCACCCGACTGTCGCCGAGTTCCGCTATCCGACTCCGAAGGTGACCACCCACTTCGTCGCCTCGCTCGGGGAGCCTTTCGGTCTCCAGTACGTCGAGGACCGCGGATCCGGCGGCCGCGGCCACCGGCGACCCTGCAAACGTCGAGAAGAAGTGCCACTTCGAGGCGAACTCTGATGCGATCGCGGCGGTCGTGACGACCGCCCCCATCGGGTGTCCGTTTCCCATGGGTTTTCCCATAGTGACGATGTCGGGCCTGATACCGGCCTTGTTGAAGCCCCAGAACCGTGATCCGACCCGACCGAAACCTGCCTGCACTTCGTCGGCCACGAACAGGGCTCCATGCCGGCGTGCCTCGGAGGCCACCGCCGCGAGGTAGGCCGGACTCGGATCGAACACACCTTCACTCGAGAACACCGAGTCGAGGATCACCATCCCTGGCCGGTGCCCGGACGACTCGAGAGACTCCACCGCCGCCGCCAGCTCTCCGGCGACGCGTTCACCGGAACCGGCGGCGGCCACGGTCTCTGCCCCACCCAGGCGGGCCGACCAACGTTCGAGTGGCCCGGTTCCGAGTTCTTCGGGCGACATCTGCGAGGTGGCGAAGGTGGTTCCGTGATAGGCGTGTTCGGTGGTGATGAGGCCGGCGTTGCCGGTCACGGCCTTGCAGATCTGATAGGCGACGTCGTTCGCCTCGCTGCCCGAGTTCACGAACATCACCACCGTGAGGTGGTCGGGAAGCAGCCCGACCAGCCGGTCGGCGTATTCGGCGACCTCGTCGACGAGATATCGGGTGTTGGTGGTCAGGCGGCCAACCTGGGCGGCGATGGCGGCAGTCACCTGGGGGTGGCAGTGACCCACGTGAGGCACGTTGTTGTAGGCGTCGAGCAGCCGAGCCCCATCGACGTCTTCGAGCCACACGCCGTCCCCGGCGTGGAGCCGGACCGGCGATTCGTAGCTGAGCGTGAGCGCCGGGCCGAGCCGTTCGGCGCGCAGCGCCAGCGCTTCGTCGAGCCGCCGGCGGTGAGGTTGGCCCATTCCGCATCCAGCCAGCAGCCGAGATGTCACCTCGTCGCGGTCGATCTCGTGGTACTTCGCGATGACGTCGAACGAATCAGGGTTGTCATCGAGGATGTAGTCCGAGTTCTCGGGGTGGATCGCGGCTCGCCACGTCGTGATGAGGTACGACTGCACGAGCCGGGCGAGGGCCAGATCGGGGACCAGTTCGATCTCGGCCCGAGTGAGCGGGTCGGCGACGTGGTAGGCGCTCACCGTGTGCACGAGCGCATCCAGGGGGTCTGTCTGGAAGGTCTGGTAGGCGGCCGTGATCGCCACGTCGAGAACCCTCGGTCCCCACGTGGCATCTCCGAAGTCCACCAAGCCTGTCACCAACTCTGGGTCGGAGGAGTCGACGAGAACATTCCCGGCGTGGGCATCGCCGTACACGAGCTGGGCGGGGAGGCCCTCCAGACGGGGCAACACATCCGCACAGAGCCGGTGGAATTGCCGAGCGACCACATCCCGGTCGGCGCCGGCCACGTAGTCGAGGCACGGGGCCAGTTCCTCCAGCCTGGTGACGTCCCACAGCAGGTGACGGCGAGCCGCGGGATGGTCGAAGCCTCGCATCGCCTGGCTGAGTCGTGCAACCACGGTCGCCAGCCGCCGCCGATAGGCGGGGGCCGTCGGCGGGGGTGGAGGGGCGACACCCGGCATGAACGAGACGAGGCTCACCGGGTGGGTCCCCTGCGGCGAGTCGATCGTGACGAGCGGGAGACCTGCGTGGGAGCGGATGACGGCCGGAATGGGGAGGTGGGGATCGACCTTCAGCGCGTGCTCCATCGCCCGGATCTGCATGTCCACGGCTTCGACACCCTCGGCGACGTTGCCGATCTTCATGGCGTACCGGCGATCGGCGGCGGTGACAGAGAAGTTTCGGTCCCGCTCGCCTGCGAGCCCGTCGGCCACCCCGATCACTCCGAAATGGATCTCGGCGAGGCGGGCGGCGGTCTCGGCGTCGAAGTCCGGGCGGGCCGACTCGAGCAAGTCGTTCTGCATCGGCCGGACAGTACCGGGGCCACTGCCCCCCGGGATGCCAGAAGCGCCGCCTGGACGTGTCATCATTCGCCGGATGAGGCGGCGGCTCTTCTATGGGTGGGTCGTGGTGGCGATCGGTACCGTCATCACAATCGTCAATGCCGGTACGCGCACGACTCTCGGCGCCTTTCTGCTTCCCATCGAACGTGACACCGGTTGGACGAAAGCCGATATCTCGTTCGCCGCTTCCATGGGGCTGCTGCTCTACGGTTTGGGCGCACCTTTCGGCGGCTGGTTGATGCGCCGGTTCGGGCTCAGGCGCACCACGATCGCCGCGCTGGCGGTGAGCGCTGTGTCGATGTTCATGTCGGCACGCAGCCAGTCTCTCGGTTCGCTCGCATTCTGGTTCGGGCTCGTGTCCGGCCTGGGTAGCGGCATGATCGCCGGCCCGCTCGGCGCCACCGTTGCCAATCGTTGGTTCGTGAATCGGCGTGGCCTGGTGACGGGCATCTTCGGGGCGGCCACCAGCGCCGGACTGCTCGCTTTCTACCCGCTCTTGACGTGGATGGCGGTGGCAAACGGCTGGCGGTGGGCTGCTTCAGGAGTGGGGTGGATCGTCGCGGCTCTTCTCGCTCCGGCGGCCTTCCTCCTGCGCGACGATCCCGCCGATGTGGGGCTGCAGCCGCTCGGCGGAGAAGCCGAAACGGTGACGTCCCCGGATGGGCCCGTGATGGGCAGGGCGATTCGGTCACCGGAGTTCTGGCTGCTCTTCGGTACGTTCGCCGTGTGCGGGGCGACGTCGAATGGGCTGGTCGGCCAGCACTTCATTCCCCATGCGGTCGACCACGGATTCACCGAGCTGGTGGCAGCGAACTGGTTGGCGGTGATGGGGGCTTTCAACTTCGTGGGTGCCATCGTCTCGGGGCAGCTCACCGACAGGATCGACCCTCGCAGGCTGCTGCTCGGCTACTACTCGTTCCGCGGGGTGAGCCTCTTCCTGCTCCCCTACGTCCACGACAACGCTTCGATCGCCGTGTTCGCGATCTTGTTCGGGCTCGACTACATCGCCACCGTGCCTCCGACGATCATGTTGTGCGCCGACAAATTCGGCCGCCGCAATGCCGGGGAGATCTACGGCTGGGTGTTCGCCGGGCACCAGTTCGGGGCAGCCGTAGCGGCGTGGGCGGCGGGCGCCGTCCGCGACGGTGCGGGTGCGTACGACCCGGCCTTCGTGGCCGCCGGCGGTGTCGCCGTCGCCGCCGGTCTGATGGCTCTCATGATCCCCAGATCCTCGAAGCTCACCCCGGCGTGAGATCCATTCATCAGCCGCCAGTCACCAGTCACCAGCCGCCAGTCACCAGTCACCAGCCGCCAGTCACCA
>Ga0224505_10000242_pt1 | contig 40928 bp, 54 predicted proteins | sample SF_Jan12_sed_USG_FD_169102 | JGI IMG/M metagenome (GOLD analysis project Ga0224505, IMG submission 169102) | Sediment microbial communities from San Francisco Bay, California, United States - SF_Jan12_sed_USGS_4_1 | ecosystem: Environmental > Aquatic > Marine > Sediment | place: USA: California... | reverse complement strand
CGCTCGGTACAGTTGCGGCAGGTACGTCGCAGCATCAAGCTGTCGGTGCGCACTTGGTGCAACCGCTGGCAACCAATGTGCTGCAAGCGGTGTGGCCTGTTGGTTTGTTCTTCGACTTCACAGGAAAGTCCACTAACACGTTCACTGCGGTACTGCGCGCGCTGGCAGCATGGACGCCGGGTGCAGTGATCAACACCATAGGTATCACGCTGGACATCGAAGCGGAATAAGTAATCATGGGCGATGGTTACATCGGCATTTCTCATTCGACGGTAGGTCGGAGACAAGATCACTCTGTTACCGGAGAGGGTAATACTGCGATATATCGTCAGCGAACCGACGCCAGTATACAAGGAATTAATCCATTATCGGGTGCAACAGAAACTATCTGGAAGGATGCGTACACAGGAGCGATTGCACAGATTGACATAGCTCACGCTGCGATTCATCTTGGTAGGTATTTCTCACACTCTGGTGTAGTTTCTGTATTGAGTGGTGCGTCTTACGACCATCTGATAATCACTCCAGACGTTGGTGGAAAATCCATTCACCTCCGGTTATTTTTGTTCGATAGTACGAATGCGCCAATCCTGCATCAACTGTATGAGGATACCACCGTCAGTAATAATGGAACGGTTATAACTGGTCTTAACTTCAACAGGACGTTACCCAACGCAACACTTGGTATATATCACACACCTACTGTTACAGGTACGGGAACCATAATTCACACCGCGCAAGTAACAGGATCAAAGCAGAACGGTGGTGCGGGTCAAACAAGTGGTACGGAATGGGTATTGAAGCAGGGCGCTAAGTATTTATCGAGAGTTACAAATAACAGTGGTCTAACTGCGAGTGTCGGGTATGTTGCAGAATGGTATGAATTGTAAAGGAATATAATGGCATCCACAGTTGACATCTGCAATCGCGCACTCCAGAAACTCGGAGCCTCTCGCATCATCTCGTTGACACAGGATAGCGTCAGCGCCAGGGCGTGCAACCTTGCATACGAATCGGTGCGTGACGCTGAACTGCGCGCACACTCGTGGAACTTTGCGGTCAAGCGCGCGCAGCTTGCCGCTGACGCGACCGCCCCATTGTACGGGTACGACAACGCATTCACGCTCCCTTCGGACTGCTTGCGATTGTTGCCTAACGATCATACCGAGGGTGTGTACACGGCGGACTGGAAGGTGGAGGGTCGTAAGATACTCACCAATGAGGATGCCCCGCTGGAGATACGGTATGTCGCGCGCGTCACCGATACCACCCAATACGACGGTCTGTTCGTCGAGGCGCTGGCGAGTCGGTTGGCGATGGAGATGTGTGAGGAGTTGACTCAGAGCAACACCAAGCGCCAACTCGCCGCCGAGGACTACAAACAGACAATGCGTGAGGCGCGGAAGATCAATGCATTCGAGCAACCACCCGCAGAGCAAGCAACCGATTCGTGGATCACGGGAAGGTTGTAAGTGAAAGCGTCCCCTATACAGGATTCATTCAACGCCGGAGAGTTTTCCGACCTCGTTGCAGCGCGCGTCCGGTTCGAGAAGTACAAGAACGCCTGCAAGCTATCCGAGAACATGATCCCATTGACACAAGGTGGTACGACACGTCGCACCGGGACGATGTTCGTCAGTGAAGTGAAGAACAGCGCGAAGTCAACTAGGCTCGTACCGTTTGAGTTTTCGGTGACGCAGGCTTATGTCATCGAGTTCAGCGATCTACTCGTCAGGTTCTACAAGGATCGCGGCATCATCGAGTCTGCGCCGAGCACACCTTATGAGGTTATCACCCCGTACCTTGAGGCTGATTTGTTTGAGTTGAAGTTCACACAATCAGCCGACATCTTATACATTACACACCCCGACTACGCACCACGCAAGTTGTCGCGCACGGGTCACACATCATGGACGCTCTCGACCATCAGCTTCCTTGATGGTCCATATCTGCCGACAAACTCCGGCGCTACGACGCTGACACTATCCGGCACCAGTGGTAGTGTGACGGTGACGGCAAGTGCTGCACTGTTCGCGTCAACCGATGTAGGTCGACTTATCCGGTTCAAGTCCACCGGTTCAACATGGGGGTGGCTGACCATTACCGCTTACACCAGCACCACCGTTGTCACGGCGACGGTGCAACGCAGTCCTGCCGCCGCAACAGCATCAACGAACTGGCGACTTGGATTATGGAGTGCAACGACAGGATACCCGTCGTGTGTGACGTTCTTCGAGGACAGGTTAACCTTCGCCGGTAACGCGCTGCAACCACACCGACTGGACGGGAGCGTGACTGGTGACTACGAGAACTTCGCACCGACCGCTAGTGACGGTGTAGTGGCTGACGACAACGCCATCTCGGTGTCACTGAACGCAAACGACGTGAACGTGATCCGGTGGATGACCGACGATGAGAAGGGGCTGCTGATCGGTACAGTATCGGGAGAATGGCTTGTACGCCCCTCGTCGCTTCAGGAGGCACTGACCCCCACCAACATCGCCGCCAAGCGATCCACCGCATTCGGTAGCGCGAACTTGCAGGCAATCCGCACAGGTAAGGCGTCCGTGTATGTGCAGCGCGCGGGAGTCAAGGTGCGCGAACTCGCGTATGTGTATGAGGTTGACGGGTTCAGGTCGCCCGACATGAACGTATTGTCCAGTCACATGCTGACGGGTGGGGTTGTCCAATTCGCATACCAGCAGGAGCCGTACTCAATCGTATGGTTCGTGCGCGCCGACGGTCAACTGATTGGGATGACTTATGAGCGTGATCAGGATGTGATCGGATGGCATCGCCACATTATCGGTGGCTCGTTCGGTAGTGGTGACGCGGTGGTTGAGTCACTGGCGGTTATCCCCACCCCATCGGGTGACGCGGACGAGGTGTGGTTGATTGTAAAGCGCACCATCAACGGTGGGACAGTTCGGTACGTTGAGTACATGACACCGAAGTTCGATGCTGACGTCACCACTGATGCTTTCTTCGTGGATTGTGGGCTGACTTACGACGGTGCGGCGACCACCACCGTGACAGGACTTGACCACCTTGAAGGTGAAGCCCTTGCGGTGTTGGCGGATGGTGCAACTCATCCCGATGTGACAGTGATCAGCGGGAGCGTGACATTGACCCGCAGCACTTCTGTTGCTCACTTCGGATTCACTTATGAGTCAAATGTCCAGACACTCAAGATAGAGGCCGGTGCCGCCGATGGTACAGCGCAAGGGAAGACCAAGCGCATCCATCGCGTCAATGTCCGGCTGTACCGTACCCTCGGTATGAAGTTCGGCCCCGACGCTGACAACCTCGATATTCTCCCGTTCAGAACCTCTGCTGATGCGATGGGTTCCCCTCCGGCACTGTTCACGGGTGACAGGAGTATTGAGTGGAATAATGGTTATGATACAGAAGGACTGATATACTTCAGACAGGATCAACCGTTACCGTTCACACTGCTCGGTATATTCCCGCAACTTGTCACACAGGACAGATAAATGACAGTCGTACCGTTTGACCGGAAACACCTGATCGACATGGTGATCCAGCAACGACAGAAGGGATTGGTTCATTTGCTGACCGATGATGTGTGTGCAGCACTGGAAGGGATGCAATCTTACACCGCGATGGATGGTGATGAGGTGCTGGCTTGTGCAGGCGCTATTGAAATGGCACCTGGTCGTGCCGTAGCATGGGCGTACTTATCGGAGGATGTCGGTAGCAGATTGACGACGGTGACAAAGGCGGTAAGGAGATTCTTGAAAATGACAACGTACCGTAGAATCGAGATGGATGTGGATTGCGAATTCAGACAAGCGCACAGATGGGCGGTGATGTTGGGGTTCGAGATGGAATGTGATCGCCGCAGGTCGTTCACTCCAGATGGGCGCGATTGTGCTCTTTATGCGATGGTGAGGTGAGTCATGGAAGCAGTTGTACCGTTCCTTCAAATTGCTGGCACAGCGATGGCGGTAATCGGCACGCTCCAGCAAGGTCAGCAGGTCAGCGCAGCAGCGGGTTATAACGCCGCAGTCGCGCGGAACAACGCCGCAGCATCGCGACAACAAGCTGCCGCGAACGCGGCATCGCAAGAACGCAAGGCGCGGTTACAGATCGGCGCAATGCGTGCTGGTTACGGCGCGTCGGGTATCAGCCTCGAAGGTTCACCGATGGACGTGATCGAGAGTTCAGCATCCATGGCAGAACTAGATCGTCAGAACATCCTGTATGGTGGTGCGATCAAGTCGCAAGGATACGAGAGTACCGCTGGTCTGGAACTCATGCGGGGTGAGAACGCTGTGACCAGCAGCTACTTCGGTGCAGGGAGTGCGCTGCTATCGGGCGGTGCGAAGATCTGGGGTGAGAACCCACCTGTGCCCACGGGCAAACTCACAAGGACTGAATAATGCCACGCATTCGTGATTATGAGCAGCAAGTCAGTGTCGGGGGAGAACTCGGAGGGCGACGTGCAACCGCAGAGGACTTGGGGTTCGGTGGTGCTGTCACAGCATTCGGTAACACGATGTCCGATACGGCGAGTTACATCAGAGCGGAAACAGATCGGCGCGAGGTGGACAACGCTCAACTGGACATGGCGCGTATGCGCAACCAGAAGACCGAGGAGTACATACAACGCCAGTCTCAACACTCCCCCGGCGACCCGACCTTTGCGGAGGGTGTCAGGGATGATGTGACAACATCACTCAACGACCTGCGTGATTCGTACTCATCGACCGCAGCGAAGAAGTACATCGACGCGCACGGTACTGTGATGACAGGTGAGTTCTTCGGGCGCGCGCTGGTGTTCCAGCGTGAAGAGTCTGTCAAGAAGACAATATCCGATCTCGAAAACAGAGTGGTGCTGGACGCGAAGACATCACTGGCCGACCCGTCGCAATACAGCATGCTGGCGAAGTCTCTACGGTTCGATGTGGAGAACGGTGTCGGTTCATACGCAGCCATCCAGAATAGTCCCCGTCGTGAGGAGTTGATCCGCGAGAAGACGCAACAACTCGCATGGGCTGCTACGATGAGTATGATCGAGAAGCCTGCGTACCGTGCGCAGTTCGGCGCAGCAATCACACCGTCGGGTGGAGACTTCAATAGCGTTTCCAAGTTCATCCTGAAGCATGAGGGTAGCGCCTACGTCGCGTCCGATGGTGCGAGTGGAGCACCTGCGAAGTTCGGCATCAATCAGGCCGCAAACCCCAATGTCGATGTGAAGAATCTCACCAAGGCGGGCGCGGTACAGATTTACAAGAACGACTACTGGAACGCAATCGGTGGGGATAATCTGTCACCCGCGATGGCGCTGGCTGCGATGAACACCGCTGTGCTATCAGGAGTGGGTACGGCGAAGCGCCTCATCTCGGAGTCCGGCGGTGACGCGAACAAACTCATCGACGCGCACGAGCAGCACCTAAAGAGACTCGCCACCGACCCGAAGTACGCGCCGTCTGAGAAGGGGTGGATGAACCGGATAGCCGACCTGCGTAGAGAAGTGTCGAATGTCAGCGTCGAGGTGGTGGTTGATAAGTCAATGATGCCGGAGGCTTACAACGACCTGTCCGATGCGCAGCAGATCGCCGTGATGAATCATCTCAAGGCTGCGGAGCGACAGGATAATGCGACCGCGAAGGCATCATTGAACCAGACCATTGCTGACCATGATGCGCATCGCGCGCTGTACGGCACAAACCCACCAAAGCCGTTGAAGCAGGTAGACTTTAAGGATGATGTGCGCGGGTGGGAGACTGAACTCGCCCGTCAGAAGGCTACCGATGTGGTGTCCGCTGCGACGAAATTACCGCTGAGTGAGGGTATTGCGATGATCGACAAGTTGAAGCCGACATCAATCGAGAGCACTGACGCGGCATTCGCACCGAAAGCGCGGGAGTATGGGGAAGCGGTGAAGCTGTTTAATGACAGATGGAATAACATCACCGAAGACCCGATTGGTGCAGCGAAGAACTCGCGGTTCAGTGTCGGGCAAAGTCCTATCACCGATATGAGTGTTGGCGACCCGTCGAAATGGGTTGAGGAACTGACAGTCCGCGTCCCACAGGGTAGGGCGGTCAACGACACACTGAAGCTCGGTCACAGTACCACCATCGCGTTGACGAAAGCGGAAGCAAGAGGTATGGGTCAGGTGTTCGACCAGATGCCAGTCGGTCAGCAGACCGCGTTGATCCAACAACTATCGGAACGGTTCAAGGGTGACCATAAAACTATCACCGGGTTCTTCAGTCAAGTAGCACCCGGTAACTCCGGCGTGGCTGCGGTGAGCACGTTGTCACTGTTGCCGGAAAGCGCAGCGCAGAATGGTGAATTGAGAAACACCACAATGGGATTCATCCTGCAAGGGATGAAGGTGATGCGACCAATCGAAGGTAAGGGTGCGACTACCGAGAAGGGTGTGCAGCGTGCGGGGATGCCATCGTCATCCGATGCGTTGAAAGTGCTTGCGAACATGAGTGCGTTCCAAGAAGAGATGTCACCGTTCTTCCAGATGTCCATCAACAACCAACTTGAGACAGTCATGGCTCACTACGTTGGTAAACAGACCGCACGCGGTGAGTCGCGGAGCTTTGATTTATCCGGCCCCAATACCTACAAGAACGTCAAAGCATTCGAGGCATCCGTGCTAACCGTGCTCGGCAAGCCCGTGGCGATTGGGTCAACGAAGGTGATGACACCGTGGGGTATGCGAGAGGATGCGTTTATTGACGGGGTGAACGCACGTTATCGCGCCGTCGCACCGGGTCGTGTGTCCGGCCTGATCCCCGTAGCCAATAACCCAGGTAATGTATATCAGGTGGTTGAGGGTGGTGTGGCGAAGCCGATCTTCATCGACATGGACAAACCCTTACCAAGTCCACAAGTGTCCGAAGGAGTGATAAAGAGATGACCGTCGGCCTACTGACACTGACTGACCAGCAGCAGCGCGATGCGTTGTCGTTCTACAGTGGGCAATTCGCGCTACCATCAGAGGAGCCTGGGTTTTTCACTGGCGCTCTCGGTGCGCCTGTTATCGGTGTCAAACACGGTATGGATGTGGCGGCATCGGCACTGGCTGAGACGGTCAGCCCGTTCATTGAGGACAACACTCCAGAGGGTGTGTCCAACTGGTTCAGAGACCAACGCGAAATCGCGTATCAGTCAATGAAGGATACCCGTGCCGATCCGCGCACGATGGGGACGCTGGCACAGATAGGGCATGCTCTCGGTACAGTGATTACAGAAGGCGCGATGGTCGCCCCTCTCGGTGTGTTCGGTGCTGCCGCCAACATCGGGTCGTTGTCAGCTTACGACAAATACGCAGAACTCGTCGATGCTGGCGTGGACAAGGATACCGCACGTAAGGCGGCAGGACTCACGGGTGTTGTGATGGGGGTTGGTGCGGCATTACCACCCTTCCTTGGTAGCACTATCGCCCGGCAGATCGCGTCCGGTGTCGGCATCAACGTGGGACTTGGGTTCGTTGAGCGCGGAGGTACAGCGAAAATACTTGAGTCGGGTGGGTACGATGAGATGGCATCGCACTACAAGATGCTCGACGGTACATCGGTAGCGATTGACGCTGTGCTCGGCGCGGTGTTCCCGCTCGGTGCGCGCATGATGCGCCGTGCCCCGATGGGGGAGCCAACTACCGCCGACATCGACCTCGCAATGACCGGCAATGAAGGTATCGCGGAACGCACGCGCGACCCGATTCTCCAGACCACCATCGAGGGGTTGGATGCCAGACTTGCCGCCGAACAGGAGGTGTCCCGTCAGATTATAGTCGAGGGTCGTTCTATTGCAGACCTGGATATACCGCGTGAGGCGGTGGAGAACACTATACCGAATCCAGAGGTAGCGCGTGTCACCTCGGAGATGGTGCGCGCGCACGATGACCTGACGTATCAGGAGATGGGTATCAGGGCGCTGGACTTGGATGATGACATCTCAACCATCGCAAAGATCTTCAACGATAGTGATGAACCAGTCGCACCCGCAGCTAGGCAACCGGAAAGAGAGATCGCACCGGAAGACTTCAACAACGACGCCGCGCGACAGGTAGCCGACAGCAACCCCGACATGAAGGTGGTGAACGATGAAGGTAATACTGTGTCGGTAAGGGAGTTGGCTGACAAAGCCGATGTAGAATTCACTCAAGCGAAGCGGGAAGCGTCACTCTACAAGGTGGCAGTGGCTTGCGCATTAGGGGTCGGAGAATGAGAGCAGAATGTATCGCGGCAGTTCGGGCGGCGGCGGAGGCAATCGGTAAACAACTGACGCTTGCTGACATCCAGGGTATCGACGCGAAGATGTACCAGAAGCAGAAGATACTCGCCAAACAGGACATCGCCGCGTGGCGCGCAATGTCGCGCAAGGAACAACTCACCAAAGCTGGTGAGTCGGTGGTGCAGGACGCCATCCACGACGCCATCAAGAAACGCGCCCGTGCGAACCTCACTATCTTGTCGCAACAGAAACGTGAGCAGACCTTCGGTAAGATGATCGCCAGCGGGATGACAAGGATGGACGCGCTGCGCCACTACACGTTCTTCAAGGCCGACGGTAAAGGTGGTGTGATGAGCATGGAGTCACACTCGAAGGCTATCACACACTCGTATCTCGGTAAAATCCAAGCACTGCGTGACCTTGAGAATCAGGGAAGCATTGGTGGGCTGGTGACGAACAAGCAGGGAATGTTGGACTACCTGAAGGAGTCCTATGGCATCGACAGCGGCAACCCGCTGGCGAAGCGGGCATGGCAGGAGGTGGATGCTGCGCGCAATCAGATGATTGACGACTTCAACAGGGTGGGCGGTGATGTTGCGAAGTTGACGAACTACCGTAACCCTCAAGGCCTTGACGCATACCGTGTGATAACCAGAGGTGGTGACGGCGGTAAGACCTTCGTTGACGATCACATGAAGCTGGTTGACAAGTCGGAATACAACAACCCTGACGGGTCGCCCATGACGGACGGTCAGTTACGAAACTTCCTGCATGAGGCGTTCGTTACTGTGTCAACCGATGGCGCCAATAAGCCGATGTCGGAAGGCGGTGGTGGTGCGAGTGCGGTAGCCAACCGCATGAGAGCGCACCGGCAGATACACTACAAGTCGCCGGAAGCCTATCTGTTTGCGATGGAGAAGTACGGGGCAGGCAACCCCTTCGATCAGACACGCAGTTCGTTTGAGGCGATGGCGCGCGACATCGCACTGGTGGAGAAGTTCGGCCCCAATGCGATCAATGAGTTCAACAAGGAGTTCAATCGTGCCACGTTGGAGATGACCAGTAAGGAAGCTAGATCGTTGTTCAATTCACCAGGAGGGTTGAGGGCGTCGTTTGAGCGGTTCAGTGGCCAGCGCACAGTGTCCAACGTGAGGATCGCAGAGATCGGCAAGACCACCCGAAGCTCAATGGTGGCGAATAAGTTAGGTATGATGTTGTTTGCACAGCTTGCCGATACTGCAACACTCGAAGCCACGGCGCGCGCGATGAACATCCCGAAGAGTGAGATATTGAAGTGGCACACGGTAATCATCACCGACCCACATCTGCGCGAAAATCTGGGAGCGCATGGTCATGGTGTAGAGATCGCGACCAATAACGTCGCCCGATTCGCAGATGACTCCAGTTCATCGGGGTTCTACGGTAAGGCGGCAACTGCTGTCACGACGATACAGGGCGCCCACGTCTGGACGAGAGGATTGCGTCAAGTCTTTAGTGCGATGATGGAGGCGAAGTACGGCGGGATGGTGTCGCGCTACACAGACATGTCGAAGTTGCACGAACGTGACAGGGCACTCCTTGAGTCAAAGGGTGTCGATGACACCGATTGGGCGATATGGCGTATGGCGAAACCGGACGACTATAAAGGGTCGAAGCTGTTGAGCGCGCGGTCGCTGGAGGACGTGTCGCTTGAAGATATTACCAAGGTGATACCAGACCGCGTGAAGGCGATACATGACCAGAGCGCAGACTTATCCGCGCGTATGACCGCACAGAACATCAAAGAGGCGGAGTGGGTCGCGTCACGCGCACAGAAGTTATCCGACTATCACACCAAGATTCAAAAGATGATTGGTGAATATGAGTCGGTCAGAGATAAACGCGAGGGGGAAGCAGCACAACAAGCCGCTGATTACATCGAATACCTCACCGCACTGCAAGAAGATGCAAACGTGAGTCACTTTCAGAGTACGACAATCGCATCAATGAAGAACTCCGACGCGATTAAAGAACTCGTCATTGGGGCGCAAGCTATTCCAGACATAGGTGATGTCAAACTGACTGGTGTTGAGATGCAGGCTGTCAGGGGGGTGAGTTCAGGATCAACGACGGGGGTCGATCTCGGTAGAGTGAGGGCATTTACGAGGGGAGCGATCAATAAGGCATCACGGAAGGTGGATAAGTATCGCACTGCCGCCGACAAGGAGATATTCGCGAAGGCTGCCGAATTTGAAAAGCGCGTCGATGTGAAGTTGAAAGACCTTACGGAATTCAACGAATCGATGATGAAGCGCGCAGAGAATCGTGCGGAGATAGTCAAGGACTGGGAATCGAAAATCGGAGATCGTATAAGTCAAGCTGCATTCGATGCGCGCCGTGACGCAGCATTGAAATTGCAAGCTATGATGGTCGAAGAGACACACATGGCCGTGCTCCAACCGAGTGAGTTGCAGGGCTTCGACTACGCGCGCGGCACGGTGGTCGGTGAGATCGGTGCGCTGATACTCCAGTTCAAGTCGTTCCCGTGGGCATTGTTCCGGCAACATTTCATCGACCGCGCCAACTTCAAAGCTGCCGGATATAACCCAACAGCATACCGTGCGAGGCTACTGGTGACGAGCACGATACTCGGCGGTGCTGCGCTGATACTCAACGATCTCGCGTCAGGTAAAGACCCGCGTGAAGTGTTCGGTGATGACCCGGAGAAGACCAAAAAGTTCGCAATGCAGGCGATGCTGAAAGGTGGCGGTCTTCCGGTGATGGGTGACATATTGGAACTTGGTTACGGTAGCGTGGAGAACCCTTACCAAACCAAGACATCCGTTCTCGGCCCTGCGCTAGGGTTCACCGTAGGCACTGTTGTCCCGACAATGGGTACAGGGTTGAAGGCGATGTACACCGGAGATGATAAAGACCTTGAAGACTTCACCAAGAATGCATATGATTCGGTGCGCGGTGTAACACCCGGTCAGAACTTATGGTTCCTCAAAGGCTTCCTGCATAACGTAATGCTGAAAGACCTGCAAGAAACAGCGAATCCCGGGTACACCGAACGCGCCAGGCAGCGTGCGGAGAAGAACTACGGAACGGGATACTGGATGGGTATGGATGAGGAAACAAGACCGCCGGACTTGAGCAACATATCAGGACAATAAGGAGTACGACATGACAGTATCGAGCCAGACGTCACGCAATGAGTTCAATGGTAACGGAACGACCGATACCTTCGCGTACACCTTCCGCATCCTGGATGAAGACCATATCGCCGTGTACGTTGATGGTGCGATCAAGACTATCACCACTCACTACACGGTGACCGGTGTAGGTGATAGCGGTGGCGGCAGCGTCGTGTTTGTTACACCACCACCAGTGGGGATAGCGAATGTGGTGATGGTGCGCAGTGTGCCGATGACACAGGAAACGGACTATGTTGAGAACGACCCGTTTCATGCTAAGACGCATGAAGATGCGCTCGACAAGTTGACAATGATCGTTCAACAGCAGCAAGAACAGATCGACCGCACACCAGCGTTCGCAATCACCTCGACTAGCGAAGACATCACGTTCCCCGAGCCATCCGCTACCGATGTAATCGGGTGGAATGCTGCGGGTACAGCCCTTGAGAACAAAACCCTCGTGTCCATCAGTGCCGCTGACCTGTCAACCTTGCAACCCATAGATGCCACCCTAACCTCACTCTCCGCCCTCGGCACGGCGGGAGACAAGATCGCCTACACCACTGGCGTAGACACGTGGGCGGAAACCCCGCTGACCGCAGCGGCGAGGACTGTCCTCGATGATACGACTGTAGCCGCGATGCTGGCTACGCTGGGCGGTGCCGCACTTGCCGCCAACACTTTCACCGGCCTGCAAGTATGGAAAACAGGTGCGAACATCGCCTCCGCAACCACTGTTGACCTAACTACCGCCACTGGAAACTTGACACACATCACCGGAACAACTCCGACAACTGGTGTGACGATGGCATCAGGACAATGGATGCGATGTATTGCCGATGCTGCTTGGCCGCTTACTTACCATGCAACCAATCTGCGCGTAAATGGGGGAGTCAGCTATACATGTACAGCGGGTGACACGATTGACTTCTTTTATGATGGTACAACACTGTTTGCCAATGTGACAAAGAAGGATGGGACGGCGGTGGTAACAGGTGGTAGTCTAATGCCAGTTAGTCAAACCGTGCTTAGTGGTCTGTCCACCACCGGAATACCTGCTGCATTGGTGATTGGTACAGGATTAGCAGTTAATCTAGCCGCTACAGCTACTCCGTTAATAATGAACGGAGCGAATGGTTTTAATGTTTCTGGGGAAGTAAATCAACTTGAGGTTATTAGTGCGGACGCTACTGGAATCGTTACTTTACCAGCAAGTAACACATCGTACATCTATCGTATTTTGGGTACATCATGGGCATCCACAACACTTGCTCCTATATATCAAGCAAGTGGTACGCCAGCAGTTACAAATGGTCAGTACACATATAACTGGCTGGAAAAAAAGGGTTACCTTGGGAATGGTACGACCGCACCTCAAGTAATTGCAGTATTTGTTGGGGAGGCTGTTACGAGTGGTGTTGCCGTCACGAGCGTTACAACCTACGCATATCAAGGGGATTACGACTCAGGACTGGTAGCCACATTGCCTGGATTAAGCACGTCAGTCTCTTTTAATCATAATGTAGGTACAAAGTTCGTAACTGTTATACCCTATCTAGAATGTATTTCTACAGACCTCAGTTATGCAGTTGGTGATAGGGTCACGATCTGGGCGTCAGGTAATGGTACTTGGGCAGCGCCCCCATCCCCCAACTGGGATAGATTAACTGCTGGATTCCAGACATGTAGTGCTGCTGCATTTATCATGATGCCAAAAACCGGAGGCGCGCAAACAAACCCAACTGCCACAAAATGGAAATATGGGTGTGTAGTAACAAGGAGGAGAATGTAAAATGAAATTATTTAAAACTCCGCAGGGTGATATTTACACTGGACAAAAGCGGGTTGGTGATACTGAACTGACTGCACAGGAAGCCGCAGCATTAGAATCATCACGTGAACCAGCGTGGGTTGCTACACGTCGAAATGAATACATACTTCTCGATGCTATGAAAGCCAGAATTGAAAACGAGGCGGAGTATGATGGCACTGTTGCTGACCTTGCTCCATGGCGTGAAGCAGTAAGGGCAATGAAACTGGCCATACCTAAAAGAGGCTAGATTTATGGATGACAAAGAAGAGCGTAGGCAGCCACTTACCAATGATGATGTTGATCGCATTGCTGATGCCGTTGCAAAGAAAACACGGCAAGCATTTCACATTGAGGAAGAGATTCATTACAATGCGCACAAACGTTTGGACAAGTTGTTGGATGCATATGATCGTGCAGCGAATGCATTTATCAAAATATTTTTAGGTTTGGTAATAGTTGGTTTAATAGTAATAGCTGGTTTTAGTGTAAAGGGGTGGAAATAAGACGGTAGTTTAATTCTGAAACAATCATGAGCGCACATTTCACACTACATGAAGCTACGTTTTCATCCCGCGCTGTTCGGGCTGGCGTCGACAACAAACCTGACGAGGTGCAGACGATGAATATCATCGAAGCTATGGAGTGCATGGAGCAAGTTCGAGCGTTACTCGGGCATCCGGTGCATATAGATTCTTGGTACAGGTCAAGCGCGTTGAATAACCTCATCGGCGGGTCAAACTCACCACGAGGTCATTCCAGCGGGTGGTGTATCGACTTCATTTGCCCTGCGTTCGGCACTCCGAAACAAGTGTGTAATGCAATTGTTGAGTCAGGTATCAAGTTCGACCAGTTGATCTACGAAGGGTCGTGGACACATATTTCATTTCATCCTGCTATGCGGCGTGAAATATTGACTGCGCACTTTAACGCTGGCAGGAAAACCACTTACACGGAAGGATTGTAATGTTACCGATTCTAGGACTTGTCGCACAATTCGCCCCTGAATTTGTCGGGCTGTTTTTAAAATCAGAATCAACGGCTAAAGTTGTAACAGCGGCCACCGGCATAATTGAAACCTTGACGGGTAAATCAGGGCAAGATGGCATCGACACCATAGTCGGAAGCCCTGAGCTTCAAGTTGAGTTCCGCAAGGCTTTAATGGCTGATAAACACGTTGACGAACAAATGAGATATGCAGATCGTGCTAACGCGCGGGACATGTATAAGCACTATCACGAGATGCAAGATAACGTGGCTATGGTAATTATGCAGCGGAATTTATGGTACGTTGCCGGGTTGGTAGCGGTGAATGTTGTAATAATTGTATTCACTCCGCAGGAATACATGGCGGCTGTAGCGGGTGCATCTAACTTAATCGGCATGGTGGTAAATTCGCTGTTAAAAGAACGCCAGGACGTTGTAGGCTTCAGCTTCGGCAGCTCAACAGGTTCAAAGCTGAAGGATAAGTAATCACTCCGCTCCACCGAATATGAGTATCGCTGCGAGTAAAGTAGGCGGCCTATTACATGTTAGCCACCAGCAAGTTGCCTCCCGATTTCCTTCATTCGCTCCAGTTGTCGAGTAAGTTCTTGCACTTGCTTGCTCAATGCTTCAATCGCCTTGGATTCGTCAGTGCAAACCAATCTTATCCATGTCATTCCATCCCTGTCTTTAGGCCAAAGATGCTGCGTTTTAATGTCAGCTTCAAAACCATCAGGCGTTGCATTTTTAATGGCAACGTCGTAAGCGATTTCATAGTCTGAATCCCCGCTTGGACACATGGCAAACCCCCCTGAGGATGGAAGGTTTACTCTTGCAATATATTCAACTCTTGCTGTTGTCATGTTTTCCTCCGTAGTAAAAATGGTGGCTAACTCATCGTTATGCCCCATAGGGCGCTCCAAGCTTTTCAGCCGCAGCGTCGATTCTGCGAAGGTGCGTGTGCTGCTTTTTCTTCAGGGTCGCTACCACGCTCGCTGCGCCGGTCACGCGCTCAAGGATGCCGATGGCCACTTCCGTCAATTCAATGTCACGGTGCGCTGCCGAATAATCGTTCAGGTGCTTCCGCTTCGTCTTTGCGTCCATGCTGTTCTCCGTAGGTTCTCCGGGCATAACCCGTCGTTCAACTTTCGCTCCGCTGCGCTCAACCGAATATGAGTATCGCTGTGCAAACAATAATGGTGGCGGAGGAAAACATTATGAGCAGGAGGCAGATGCGTCCGCTCCAAGTCATTTCTATTCCGTTGCAGATTTCTGGTAATTCTTTTTTTCATTTCAGTTTCTCCCTGTTAAAGTAGGCGGCCTATTACACGTCAGAGCGCAAGTGCGCAGTACACCGTACAATCAATTGCCCTTCCGCCGTTGTGCTGATCACTGGCATTTCTTCAAACGCCATGTGGCTGCAATCTGCATTAATCCATACACACGTCGCGCACATCACGCCCTTTGGCTGGTAGCGTTCGCGCTCTAACTTTACACTCAATCGGAGCGCGTTCAGCTTGGTTTCTTCGATCATAGTTTTTCCTCGCGCCCGCTCAACTCTACGTTGGGCCGCTCACCGCCAAATGGCGAGTATTCCCAAAAACCCGCCCCATTTTCATCAATCAGCGAATTAATGCATTCCTTGTGCATCTTGTTTACGAAGCCTTTCCCATCATCAACGCTCATCCATCTCACATATTTTTCACCGATCACTATTTCCTCACCGCAGTTCGTGCATTGGTGTACCTTTTTTGCAGTCCGCATTTCGCTTGGTGTGCAGTACATTATATTTCCTCCAATCGCGCCATTTAAGCTAATCCGCTATAAGTCACCGTGTACCACGGATACCCGCACGAGTTATCCATGCTGATTGCTCCAGTTTTTCCCAGCCGCTCTACCAACTTTGCTCGCCTCATACTTTCCGTTATCCAAAAAATACTTACCCGTTCATGTGTTTTCAAAGTCTCAATGTCGCGCTCGTCAGCCGTCATTCGGCGCTTTGTCGCGCGTTGTGCAGCGATTCTTTTTAGTTGTGATTTACTCACTTCATACTACCTTTCTGCGCGTCGGCGTGTTTTGTTTCCTCTTCATGGTTATCCATTTTGCTTATCTCCGTTCGTTGCCTCAGCGGCAGCGCCGCCGTTTACTTATACATTCGGCGTCAAAGTGACGGTTCGTGTTTCTGTCGCTTCCAGTCGCTCGGCGTCTTGCAGTTGCTCGTCCTGTCGCAATTGCAGTGGCAGTAGTGCGTGAAACACCGTCGCCAGTTGCAAGTCATCAACCCATTCCGCGCGTCGGTGCGTACCTGTGTGTGTCGTGTACTCGGAGTACCGCAGGTACTTTCCGTTCTTCTTAAAAACCCTTCCCATGTTCTGCTCCTGAAAATTCGGTTCTGGTGGGACGGCGTCGGTTAATTACACGTTCGCTTCGTTTTGTACCTTGGGATAAAACTCCCACAGCATCCTTTTTGATCAACTATCCTGAAAACTGTAATTTTAGATTTAACATCGCGCCTTTGAAATGTAGTGCGTATATTCCGTTTCATTACCTCTTTGTAGCGGTATGCCATTTCAATCACCTTTCGCAGAGCCTAACCTCATCAGTGAATCAACCGTTGCGTCAATCGTGGTCGACCAGTCATGGTTTTCCGGGACGTTCATGCGCGCCTCTGCTTCCACGTCGGCGGATATCCAATTCGATCCGCTATCATGGAGCCAGCGGTATCGTGCGGCATCAATTCTCAGCCGTTCAATTTCGCGATTGGCTTCTCGTAGCATGTCGCCCTCTCTACTGTTCGGCCATGCATATGTTCCGTCTGTTTGCGCGTAGACATGATGCACCGCTTGTTGGAATGCGCTACCCAATCCGTCGTTCGCTCCGGCTTCGCCTGCGCGTTGTGCAGCGATTCTTTCTAGTTGTGATTTACTCACTTCATACTACCTTTCTGCGCATCGCTGGTTAATTTTTCGCTATCGGGCTTTTCTCTTTCCTTATTTTGCAGCCAGTATTGTTATCGCTGGATGCTCTTCAATTATCGCTATCACAGTTTGCTCTTGGTCATTTCGCATCCACTCAATCGCGTCCCATACCTCCGTTATTGTCTCGGCGGCGTATCTGTGATCCATGCGCTGTATCTCTGTAGAACGTATCCCTGTTCCTGGGGTAACAGTTGTTTCACCATCGCGCTCCGTTACTACTCTGAAAATCTTCATCATTCATCTCCTTTTGAAAGTTGTCGCACACCCTACGCTCCACCGAATATGAGTATCGCTGCGAGTAAAATAGGCGGTCAACTTTCGTTCCGTCCTTCGGCTATTTTCCTTACTTGTGGTTAATTCTCGTTGCACGGTTAGTTGTCTATCACACGTCGGGCATCACCGGATACGCCACGTTCAATGCGTCCCGCAGCTTTGCCAAATTTTCCACACCCCACACGCAAACACTTTCCGCTGGCTGATATGTATGTTCGCTTGCATCCGCCGGAGATACAATCGTCATTAAGTTTTTCTCCGTGTTCAGCCTTGCAATACACCACCCCAAATCTATTGCGGTTATCATCATTCGTCTCCTTGTTAAAAGTTATGTCCAACCCTTCTCTGCTGCTACTTGCCACTACCATACCGAGCATCATTGCCGCCTTTTTACTTCTTGCGCGTTCCTGCGGTGTTCGTGCGGCTTCTCTAGCAGATATTGCAGCTAGCCGTTTACGTTCAGCTTCGGCGCGTTTAGCTTCGCCCTCCGCCTTGCGTTGTTCAAATGTCCCACGTTGTTTAGCTTGCCCCATGTTCACCCCTTACTTTACGTTCGAGTGGCAGGCGAGGAGGGTTCTGAATGTCGCTAACCCACGTCCTGAGTGGGAAATTCTTCTCCCTGCCACGGAATCCTTTTTGTCCCAGTTGTTGACACACCTCCTCGGCTCGCTTTTTTGTTTCGTGTCGGTCAACGCTGATATTTCCGAATACCCCGTCGTACCCATTGAGGTGCGCAGCAGATTCCCAGAGCGCATTCGATTGCCACGGCTTCGCACAAGTCTGGTCACCATCAGGGAGTCCAATTGCCGTCATTAAATCCATCGTCTTTCCTTTCTTCGGTCATCGTGCCGCCCAACCCGGCAGTCTATTACATGTCATACATTCATGAAACACAGCCAGTGGGTCTTTGCCGCTTTCCCTGACGGATGCCCAAAGAGCGGCTTCCGTTCGGCGAGTTTCAGCACCTCGCTGGTCTTAATCTGATCTTCGTTCCACTTGAAAATCAAGATGCCGTCTTTTTGCAAAACCCGAAAGCACTCCCTGAACCCGGCGCGCAAATCTTCTTGCCATGTTTTCGAGAGTCCGCCGTACTTTTTGAACATCCAGCTTTTCTCGCCGACGTGCTTGAGGTGCGGCGGGTCAAAAACCACCAGCTTAAATTTCCCGTCCTCAAATGGCATGTTCCGAAAATCTAGCGGCATATCCGGCTTAATTTTCAACTGTCGCCCATCGCAAAGCGTGTGTTCCTCGTCGCGTATGTCCCCGAAAAGTACATCAGGATTTTCACGGTCAAACCAGAACATTTTACTCCCGCAGCACGGGTCAAGTATCTTTTTGTTTTGCATCTCCGCTCCAAGTTAAACCACCCAACCCGGCGGTCTATTGCATATTAGAGGACTCACCTAATTTTTTTAATACGCTCCAAAGTTCCATGCCAAACACCGCTGTTACTTGGCTTGCTTTATTTAGCGTTGGATTATGTAGCCCACGCTCAATATCCCATGCGTAGCTTTTCGTTATCCCGGCTTTGTCGGCAACCTCTTGCAAAGTCAACCCGTGGTATGCCCTTGTTTGTTTTAGCCAGTCGCCAAATGTCATTGTTATTTCTCCGTTGCTGTCGCCGGAATAATCCGGCAGTCTAATAGTCCCGCTGGAATCACTGCATGACCCCGAAAGTGATTCCAGCGCCAACCATCAAGCCGAGTATGAAAAACACAACCATCGTTTCGTTTCCTGTCAAAACTGTAGTGTTGTCAAGCCAGTGACTAAATACTCTCCCGTTCTCGTCTACTCTGTATTGCTTTATAACTTTCATACCATTCTACCCATCAGTTCACCAAGTTCACGATCCCCACGCATCTTGTTGTAACGCACGAACAGGCGCTTCGCAATCACAGGACGGCGCTTCGTAAGCATCTCATATTCGAGCATATCCTTCACCTGTTCTTCACTGAAAGTGTTTAGTGCTTTATTCAACACATGCCAGTTACCCATCACCATCGTCATCACAGCATCCATTTCATTCCCCACTCATTAAGTTGGGCACCGCAGTATGCGCCCTGAATATCACGATCATACTGTCGTGCTTCCCTTTATTATCTGTGACGTAAATTCCCTTGCTGTTTATCCCCGCAAAGTTCACTCGCCCTTTCAAAAATCGTATCTCCGCGTTCGGGAGTATCACTTCGTGGAAGTCTTTTGTGCCCGTTGCCGCCGGTATTAAAAGCACGCTCGTTTTACCTTTCAGCCATTCTTCGTATGCCTTGCGCACAAATCTCGGCTTGTCGCGGCGGTTATATGGAGGGTTCACAAAATTGCAAGACCCCCATTCCGTTGCCAGTCCGTCAAAACCAGCGTGTAGTGGGCACGGATCGAAGTTGAAGTGAAACTCCGCATCAAGTTTGTCATACAGCCATTTTGGCGTAACCCAATGGTCGTTTGCCGTGCTACCGTCCCTGTTCTTCATTTCTATATCTCCGTTGAAGGCGGTGCCCAACCCGCCGCTCCAGTGGGAAGCCCGCCAGCTTCGTTGTCGGTCTTCCCTGAGCTATGTTCGATGGCACATTGTAATTCACCTGTATCACACTTGTCAAGCACCTTTTGATTCACGATATGATTTAATTGCGCGACGGAGGTCTGTCTGCGTAGTGGCCTTGTCCTCAAGCGCGATGGATTGAGCCTGATCGAGTGTGTCGAGTGTGAGGATGCGATGGCACACGACGGGGACACCTTGCCCCTGCCTGCGGATACGGGCGATGAATTGTTCGTACAAGTCAAGGCTCCATGTCAGCCCGAACCATACGATGATGTTACCCGTCTTCTGTAATCCATCGACACCATGACCCATGCTGGCGGGATGCCCTATCATCAGAGCACACTCACCGTTCTGCCAGCGCCACATCGCGTTGTTCAATGACGCCTCGGACTTGCATTCGGTCAGGTTGATCGGGCTCAGGTCGGCAAACCGCTTCATTATTCTCTCAGCGTCAGACCTGTAGGCGTAGCTGCACAACACCGGATTACCACCAGCCTCTTCGAGAATATCCTCAAGCGCGTCGAGCTTGAGATCATGAATTGCCTCCCACATCGGCATCCCCGCGACGGGGTACATCGCACCCTGGGAGAACTGGAGGCACTTGTTAGTGAGTGATGCCTGGTTGAACATCTCAACCTCCGTGCCGCTGTCCAACATCAGAAAAAACTCGCGCTCCATTGCGTCGTACTTGGTGCGTAGATCGGAGGTGAGTTCGATGGGTACATCGTTCACGATGATGTCAGGTAACGGGTTGTAATCTTCGGCTGACATCTCAAGGGTGATGTCACCGATGAGGTGCTTGATCGTCGATTCAGTGTCATCAAAAGGGACTTCCTTGTACGGACCATCTTTCCGATAGAATCGTGTCCTAAACGCGGTCTTGCTTGTACCGAGACGCTGACCTTCGTCGAGTACAAGGAACTGACCATGTAAATCCTTGTAGCCGTTTGATGCGGGTGTACCTGTCAATCCAGTGCGCCAAACCAGGTGAGGTATTATTTTTTTAACGGCCTTGACGCGCTCGGTCGCGCTGTTCTTACACTTACTGATTTCATCCCATACGATACCGTTGAATGGGAGAGGTCGATCCTTACTGATGTAATAGGTCTGTAGTGTTTCACTTAACCACTTCAAATTCTCATAGTTGATGAGGTACACATCAGCCTCGCGCATCAGGGCGCGGGTACGCTGGTCGCGTGTGCCTGTCACCATATTGAACCGCAGCCTACTGGTGTGTGACCACTTTGCAGCCTCTTGTCGCCACACCAGCCGACACACGCGGATCGGTGCCACGATCACCACGGCGTTCAAGAAGCCACTGCGGATAAGATACTCGATGCTGGTGAGCGTGACGACCGTCTTACCGAGACCCATGTCCAACCAGAGCGCGGACGCCTGGTGGGTGCACTGATGGTTGACGGCCTTCTGCTGGTAAGGGTGGAGGTCAGAGGGGGTTCTCATGCCCGCGCCACTTCATTACAAGAATGCATCCACAACCCCCTTCCCCACATCAAACGAATCGACCACAAACACCGACACCCCTTGCGCACGCAGTCGCTCATGTTCACGCTGCTGTCCCGGTGTCGGCTTCTTGCCGAGTTGTTTGAATTCGACGAATACCACATTACCGAGTGGTGAGATGAGGATGCCGTCGGGTACGAATGTATGACCAGGACTGGTGAACTTGTAAGCCAACCAACCCTTTGACCTTGCGTAGTCCTTGACTTTCTTTTCTATATCACGCTCAAGCATAACTTCTCCACCTCATCCACATAATAATCGTAGTCAATCGGCAGCACGGCATCCTTGATGTCGTTGCACACGCATACTGACCAGCCGGACACAACACCGATCCTGCGCCACTCAGTCTTACCTTTGAGAGGAGGCATCAGTTTGCACAGTGACCCGCCACCCTTCGCCACATAGTATCGGGTGGTGTTCTGAATCACGGTGTCAACATCATCCTCGACGTAGAGCAGCTTGCTGCTGCGCGGCACTTTGACGCGACACATGAAATCCATCTGGTCATCCCACCCTTCAATTGTTGCGCGGATGGGTGCGCCATCCAGTAACACCTTTTCCGCGACCTTCGGGATGACCAGTGATGAGGCGTTCTGATGCCATTCAAGGTCATATTCGTAACGACCCTTGCGCTTCACACCACCATCTTCCTTGACGGCGATGTAACTGTTGACATCCGCGATCACCATGCGGGTGTAGCGCGTCTCCTCCAGTTGAAGGTTAGTGAGATTCTCCCAATTCTCTCGAACTGCCTCAACGTGAGGTAGGTGTTCACGCTTTACCCTCACAGTGAGACCGTCAGTGTTGACCTGTAATATTCGCAGACCCTCCACCCGCATCAACCATTCCGCAAGTAGACACAACAGCAATTGACCATTGAGCGTGATGGACATGGTGAACAGCGGGTCATAGAACACACTGAACTTGTTGTTGCTGTCACCGTACACACCATTCAATGCCAACTTAAGCATGGCGTTCTCCGCGCTACCTTTCTTGAAGCTGACGCGCTGTTCCTTGAGTGTTTCATAGATGGAGCAGAAGGTGTCGGTCAGATGTTCTGGTTTGAACCTGTTGACGATGGCCAGTGATGGATAGTAGCTGGTCACGTCCAGGTCAATGATGGCGAACTCATCACTCGCGTCAACGTTTTCATTGGTCACGCTACCATGAATACCACCGAGTCCGAACACGAAGTCGAATCCATTGACATGTGCTACCACACCATTGAACACACCCTTCGTCTCGGTAATGGTCTGACTTTTCAGCCAGTTCAGGATGCGTGTGAACTCCGGCTGCTCGAACTGTATCCACGGTAGGATCGCGTCCTTGAGCGCGATGGTCGGGCGAGGGGTTTGCCTGGGTGTGCGACCATTAGTGCCGTAGTAGTAACACTGCACCCCGGCTTCCTCCAACCGCATAATGAAATAATCCTTACCGATCTTCGTGTCATTATGATTCATGAAATCACGATTGTACTTACGGGTCAGTTCTTCTCTGAACCGGATCATGTCGGCACTCTCGTGATAGAACATTTTGGTCGCGGTCACATCATAAGCGTTGTACTTCCTAAGTATTTGTATCTGCTCACGATTGAGTGTGCTGCCGACAGGGAAAGGGAGACCAACCACTCTGTCCATCCTCATGATGAACTCCACCTCCTTCAACCCGGTGAAGCGTGCCTTGTTGTCGAAGTGGTGGATGAGGGACAGATCGAGTTGGTCACACCGGCGGTCTGATGGATAGACCCTGTGCTGCCACCTATTGTCGTCCTGTGACCCGACGATAACCATCGCCTTACTGTGCAGCGTGGTAGCGTCAACCTTATCCATCAGCATGACTGTGTGTATCACAGGGTGACCAAGGCCGACGTCTTTGTCCTGTGTCCCGATGATAGCCATCGCCTTACTGTACAGCGTGGCAGCGTCACCCTTACCCATCAGCATGAGTGTGTGCAGCACAGGGTAATCGAATTCGATGTTCTTGAACCCGACCATCCGACCGTGTTGTGACTTAATCCACCTGACCCAGTCAATCAGATCGCGCGAATCATCACGGTAATCACTGATCTCGAACGACCACCGGATAGGGTAGTCAGCGTGCTCGGCGGCCAGGGTGAAGCAGTTGGGGTAGGTTTCAATGTCGTAGATTATGTTCACAATTTCACGACGATCTCAAAACTGGCATATGGTAGGAGTATCGATAGATGCTTCATCACCATCTCAGCCGATGCCTTAACGTCAGTTTTGAACATACCCTTCACCCGACGGGGTGAGAACACAGGGGAACCCTTGATACACCATTTGTAAAAACCACGACCGTCTTTTTCTTGAATGTAGTACATCGCCATCTCCTTTTCGTTATTTATCGGAACGTCACCGCTGGTTCAATCATCGTCCCCTACAGGTTCACTCCGCTTGCTACAGCAGCGATGACGTTTCGATAAACGCCGGACTGTTACGTTCCCGCTCCGGCGACAGGTGTGATGTGGTGACAACCCGAATTCAGATTAAAGGTAGGTTGTCACACGGGGCGAGCGAATCTGACGTAACACCATCACCGCACCCTTTTATGGGTAACCCTTGTTTACGACATGAACGGCGGCATTGGCATTGATGCAGCGGGTGCTGCGGCGGCGGGTTGCTGCTGGACAGCACCGAACACACCTGTCACATCAATCGTACCCTCACCGAACGGCTCACCATCCTTGCAGAACTGGACGGCAACCAGGTCACAGCGGACACCACGACCGTGCCTATTGTCCTGTAGCCACGGACTCAAAGCAGCGTTGACGAAGCAGCCACCGTACAGCTTGCGAGCAATTGATTGACACGCCATCGTATTGACCGGATCGACAGGTGAGCCGTTGTCCGTAATCATTTGAGGCAACACGTCCTTGCTGGCGGTGAGGTACACCATGCCAGCGTAACTGCTGTAAGGTTGGAAGGTCTTTTTATCGATCTTCTCGGTACCGGAACCATAACAGCGCAGCTTACGATCGTTCTGGATAACCTGCATGACGCTTTGAGCGTGTTCTGCCCACTTCGTCTGTACCAGAGATGCGTATTGCTGCATGAACTGCTTGAAGCCTGGGTGATCGGGAGGCATGATGAAGTCGGCGCTGTATTTTTTAATACCCCCCTCGGTTGCAGCGTGAGGTTCGACCAGGTGAGGGAAAGACAGGCGAACATTGGACAGATAGATGATTTCAGACATTTCAGATACTCCTTAAATTAAGAAAGCCAAGAGGGGAGCGTCGGCGCAAACATACCGGCGACACTCATTGTAACAGCAGGGCGGGAATCAGAGTCACTGACGATGATGATCTTACCGTCACTCTTCTTGATGTACTCGCCCCGCAGTGTTGCCAACTGCCGTTCAGACAATTGTTTCTCAGTACCGTCACGCTTCTTCCACCTCACTTCCTCCGCTTGTGCGGGGGTAATAACACTCGTTGACCATATGGTGTCCTTCGGCAGACCCATTTTCTTCAACACTTCAGCGGTCTTGACGGCATCGAACGCCCACGCCCTGCTACCACGACCGCGTACAGCCTTGAGACCATCGACAGGATGGCCAGACTCAAAGCGCATCAACGCTTTGGCTTCCACACCTTCCAACATCTGACGGATCAGTGGCGCGGATTCCAGGATCTCACGAATCTGGTCGTCACTCATCGTGTCCGGATCCTTGTCGGCGGCTTGCTTCGCCACAACCAGGTTCTCGAAAGTGATACCGCTGGAGGTTATCTTATGATTGACTTGCGCGGCACACTTACCATCGGCACGGCAATACCTACACTGAATATCGCCGGGAACCAGTGGTGCATCGGGTGCAAGTGCCGCCGTTGCTTCCGCGATTAACTGGTCACGCTTACCGATGAAGTCGGATATCAAGTAAGTGTGCGAACTGATACCTGACATACCTTTGAGGCGCAACTTCGGTTGGATGATGGTCAGCGTGACGGTAGCGAAGTCAACACCCCGTTCAGCGAGGACACCGAACCCATACTGCTCAAGCTGCGGGTTGTCCTTCGCGTCCACGGGGTTCATCCCGTCTTTGTAGTCGATGATCTCGATGCCAGTGTGAGCGATGATCTGCACGTCCACTTTACCATCGAGATCGGCGATACCTATCATCGGTTCAGGATTGACCCGCTGTTCGGATATGATGAAGGGATCACCTCTCCTGATGTAGTCCAGCGCGAATTGCACCCGCTCGGCACGCTCGGCATCCACCTCAAATACACCATCGTCATCATTCATCAATATACCGATGAAGTGCGCTGCGGTGTTGTTCGTGGTCAGACAAGCCTCAAGTAGCGTGTGCGAATGTGTGCCGTCGATTGCCGCAGCACTACTCGGACGCTCAGGGTACTTCTCCCCCTCACGCACGCTGCCGGGGCACTTACCCCAACGGTGGCGTGCTGACGGTGACAGCTTCGAGTGGGTTGTCATTTTAGTGCCTCGATCCCCGCATAAAGTGCGCCGTATGACTCAGGTTTGACGTCGTTGATGTTCTGATAACCAATCCCGGACAGCACATCCTGAATCTTCGCACCCTTCTCCGGCCCCATTTCCTTGTAAGTGTTCATCACATACCCAATGAGACCTTTCGCGTCAGTGAATGGTGTATTACCAGTCATCACAGGTGCAGGCGCACCGACCACTGGCGGTAATGGAGCAGGGTTCGCTAGGGGCGCAGAAGCTGGAACAGGTGGCACCAAAGGGGCAGCCACCTCCACGACAGCAGGTATTACGGGTGCGGGTTGCGCTGCCGCAACTACTGGCGTAGCATAACTCTCCCGCGACTCCATAACCTTCGCAATGGACTCCAGCGACTTTGCGATACTTGCCAGATTGTTTTCGATACTCATTTGTAAATCTCCTTCATTGGTGGTGGGGTAATGGATACACGGTCTTGAGTAAACGCCTCGACCAGTTCACGTAATACGGCAGACGTACCGCCGTGCTTTTGGGATGACTTGACGAAACTAGACCTCACAGCAGGCGTCACCCGTACCACAAGCTGTTTGTCTTTTCGGTTGTTGATTGCCACTTTTTCCTCCTAGTTGATGTAACGGTTGCAAATGTATTCGATGTGTGGGACACTTGTCAAGCGGTTTAGTGAATAAAAAGGAGTAATGTGAATGAAAGTCTTGATTGCGTGTGAATACAGTGGCGTATCCAGGAGAGCGTTTGAACAACTTGGACATGATGTCTGGTCGGCGGATTTTGAACCAGCCGAAGATGGTGCGGTGAACCATTATCGAGGTGACTGCTTCGACTTGATAGATAATCACCACTTTGACTTAATGATCGCACATCCACCTTGTACTTACCTTAGTGTAAGCGGAATGCACTGGACGAAACGCGGGATACGCGACCCGCAATTGACCGAGAATGCGCTGGAATTTGTGCGCATGCTGATGAACGCACCAATTGATCGCATTGCAATTGAAAATCCGGTGAGTGTGATTTCAAGTCGCATTCGTAAACCAGATCAGATTATTCAGCCGTGGTATTTCGGAGATAATGCCAGCAAAAAAACATGTCTGTGGTTAAAAGGATTACCAACACTTGAGTTCAATATAACTGATGTTATATCCCCGAAAGGTTGGAGTAAAGTGATGTCGGCGGCTGATATGTTAGAATGCGAGTGTTGCGGTGAACCATTCTGCCCGGAATGCAATACTCATTATGCAGATTGTGAATGTATTGGTCCAACAGAAGACGATGTAATAATAAAAAATATCAGTGGGGTGTTATTCGGAACCAGAATTAACCCACCACTAAAACCAGTTTGGGGAAATCAAACCCCAAGCGGTCAAAACAAACTCGGCCCATCCTCCAACAGATGGAAAGAACGGTCAAGGACGTATCCGGGAATTGCATCAGCGTTTGCAAATCAATGGGGGTCGCTATGAACACACAACCCGTATCCGCCCTCCCTGTGAGCTATGATGCATACATTAGGCACGGGTGGGCACTTGTACCCATCCCGACAGGAACCAAAGGTCCACGACAACCAGGATGGAATAAAAAAGAAAACTGTCTTGTCAGTAGCGCGTCGATACCCGACGGTTACGGTGTCGGACTCGCTCATGCGTACAGTGGTACGATGTCGCTGGACATCGACGAGTGGGGCACCGCTGAAGTGTTACTGTCGGAGCACGGCATCAACCTTGTCAATCTCATGGACGCACCGGACGCTGTGACCATCGAAAGCGGCGTCAGTGGTCACGGGAAGTTGATTTACACGATGCCGCTCGGACTGACGCTACCCTCCAAGAAGATCAGCGCCAACCGCAAGGTATCCTATGAGTTGCGCTGTGCCACCAGCAACGGACTCACTGTGCAGGACGTACTGCCACCCTCGATCCATCCGGTCACGCAACAACCCTACCAGTGGGGTGGGCGCGGTAACTGGCAACGTCTTCCCACCATCCCCCACGACCTGCTGATGATGTGGTACTCCATCATCGAGCGTGATAACAGCAAAGTTATCACCGAGAAGGGTGAGATCGACACCTCATGGGCGGACATCCGCTCCGCGCTGTACACCGTCCCACCCGACATCGGGCGCGACGAGTGGGTGCAGATCGGCATGGCGCTGCACCACGCTGGTATCACCACGGAGCAACCCGACCAGGCGCAAACGTTGTGGGATGAGTGGAGCAGCACCGGGCAGAAGTACAAAGGGCAACAGGACACCACGACACAGTGGCGCAGCTTCAAGCCGGGCGAGGTTAAGCTCGGCACCCTGTTCCACCTTGCCGCCGACCACGGATGGCGCCGCCCTGCACCGGACGTGACCGACCTGTTCAGCGCGGTCAAACCGAGTGCCCCGTTGTCTATCATCGACGGGTTGCGCGCGCCTGTACCGCGCATGGACATGACACTATGGCCGGAGGTGCTGGCGACGCGCGCCACCGAGTTGTCGTACCAGATAGGCTGCGACCCCCTTGTACCTCTCATGGCTGGTCTCGGCGCGATCTGTGCCGCCGTGGACTCACGCTCCCGACTCGAACTGATGCCCGGCTACCATGTGCCCCCTGTACTCTGGTTGATGACCATCGGCGCACCGGCAGACAAGAAGACGCCAGCATCCAAGCCGATGATGACCATCCTCGGTGATCTCGAAAAGGAGGACGTGCAGCGGTTCAAACAAGACCTATTGAAATGGGAGGCGCAGGAGGCGATGTACGCATCCTCGAAGAAAGCCTACCTCGACGCGGCCAAGGCACCGGAGATGATGATCGACGGTGGTAAAGTGAACGTCAATAACCTACCACAGGTCGCTTGTGACCCTCCAGCGAAGCCCGTACCCCTACGCCTGACTGTGACCGACATTACCAGTCAGAAACTCATCCATCACGCCGCTGATCGCCCTGAAGGGTTGCTATGCTACCTGGATGAGATGAACTCGTGGGTGCATAAATTATCCGACCCCAAATCAGGAGAGGATCGTAGCGCGTGGACAGTCAGCTACGAGTCGAACAGGTACACAATGGATCGCGTGGGCGCGGGCACGATTACCTGCGAGAATTTAGCAGTGTCTATCTACGGTAACATCCAACCCCGTGTGCTGCGTCACAACCTGGCCGCGCTATCCGTGGACGGACTGATTCAGCGGTTTATTCCCGCTGTACTATCGGGTGAATATGATGCTGTCCCCAACCACGTCCCCGACCTGCTCACGAACAAACCGAGATGGGAGCAACTGATACGGCAGGTGCGCTCCCTGCCACCCACCTGTTACAAACTCGATGATGGTGCCTACAAGGTATTCCGCGAGTTTCAAGAATGGTATCACCGCGCCAAGCAGGACGAGCGCATCCTGCTGGCAGAAGACACATTCATGACCGCGTTCGGTAAGCTGGAGGGCACAACGGGTCGCCTGATACTAATTCATCACATCATGGGCGACCCCTACAATCCCATTGTGTCGACAGATACCGTGGCGAAGTGTTGCGAGGTGACGAAGAGTTACATCATTCCAGCGTTACGCTACACTTATGCCGACATCGGTGGAGTCGCGGACAAAGGGTTAGATAACTGGATGATCGAATACCTTGTACGGATCGCGGGCGACCAGGACATACTCACCATGCGCGACATTAAACGCGCAAGCAAGCGTCGCACCGATGGTATGAATATGATGGAGCAAGAGTCGCAGATACGCGACACGATGGCACTTATGGAGAAGGAAGGGTGGGTTGTCATGGTCGAAGATAATAAGCGGTCAACCTCATGGGCAATCAATCCGACAGTCAAAACATTGGACTCCGAATACCGTACCCGTGTAATCAAGGCCAAGCAGCGACAGGCAGATGAACGCCGGGCAATCGTTATCCGTGCCGGATCGCATACCCCTAGAACATTCGTCAAAGGTTACACGCCAGACATGGACGAGTAGTTCTGTTCGCAATACCCCTTACGGTAAGGATTGAACAGGCGGGCAACAAAAAACCCGCACAAAGCGGGCCGGGTTGATTGGTTTATAGGTGGGTTAATCTATGCACGCGGTTTTGATTAACTGCATATCACACGGCATAACAGTGCCGCCTCTTGTTTATCGACTGCGTTTCGGATACTATTCGTCCATACTGCGGCATTCTCACCAATTAGTCGGTATCCCTTACCAGTACGTTTCTTTTGTACGATAAGTGAGCCATCCGCCATATAGCATGCGGAATAGTGACCGTTTTCAAATATCACTTCCGACTTGATCATTTCATGCCCCTTTTACAATATGATGCCGGTGAACTAGCGACAGACTAAGTATGTGTTTTCTCCACGTATGCCACCATTCAAGCGCATCGGAATCCATATCTGCTAGTTCTGCATCAGTAAACTCTGACCACTGCTCATGTGTGTAGAGCTTGCATCCGATTTTTATGTGCGTGTCCATGATGATGGTGTACTTAATGCCCTGCAACACTAACGGCACACGCTCGACAGGTATTCCATCCCCGTATTTAGCACCAGATGGGTCGGTGCCAGATAGATAGGCACCAGATAGGTTGGCATTAGATAGGTTGGCTCCAGATAGGTCGGTGCCAGATAGGTAGGCTCCAGATAGGTTGGCATTAGATAGGTTGGCACGTGATAGGTTGACACCTGTTAGGTTGGCACGTGATAGGTTGGCCCCAGACAGGTTGGCTCCAGATAGGTCGGTACCAGATAGGTCAGTACCAGATAGGTCTGCGCTTATCAGGTTGGTACGTGCTTTTACAGCCAGTTCAAGCGTGGTCCTTATAGTGTTACTATCCTGAGTATGGGAGAATAATACGGCACCAGTTACTCTATGTTTGATTTCAATTTTCATTTTGCTCACCTTTTAAATTAATCCGGTAACATTGCCGTCAATGATTTCCCCTCACTTACTCGCTCCAGATAATCCGCCAGCGCGCGGGCGCTAATATCGACCGCTTGCTGGTAACTAATCGGAGTGAGTACCAATAACTGAGCTGTTGCATTACTAATCGCCTCCGCGCGGGTATTCCCCCTTGCGACGGCAAGACCAGTTGCGCCGTGAGTTACAACCCACCCGCGCTTAAGTGGGTTACCATCGTGTCCGACTGCCTTATGTACATACATCACATCGTGCGTTATGTGTGCAACGGGTAGCGCGGCAGGGTACGTCTTACCTAATATTCTGATGATTTTTGTTACTTGTCTACGATGGTCGATTATTGATATGAACGGCATTATTTCACCCCTTTCATCCCATTTATAAACATCAGTTTGTGTATTTATTGTACGCATGGTTCAATTCTCCTATATGTTGTTCCCGCAGGCATTCTACGCAATGGCGGCAATCCATCATGCGCGCGGCATGAGTTGTAATCTGCCAATGCGTCGGCGCGATAATTTCGACCGTAACCGTTGCGGGATGTTGTAGTGTAACTACCCTGGTCGCGGGTGGGTGGCACTGTGACGCGGTAGGTTATCATTTAATTAATCTCCCTTAATTGTTCCAATTGCCCAGGTGTGAACATGCGCGCCAATGCCACTGATTCTGCCAGGCATGCGTCGTGAATTGCGCGGATTTTCAAATAGTCCCTCATTGGCGCGTCGCTGTATCCCATCTCTAAAACCCATTCGTTAAATATCGGTTCTACATAATCGCCGATTACGGCCAGAATGTCATACGCTGTTGGAGACTTATGATCATTGTATCGGGCTCGGTCCATTGTTGATTGCAGCGAATCGCCGAACTGTGCCGAATAACTACCGCGCGTATTAGATAACGTAAATTGGTAAATATCGCGGCTTTCTTTGTCGTCACGGAAATAGGGACCGGTGCGCAAATACCGAATGTCAAATATCGTTCCGGTATCGGTAAGGAACTGCTCTGCTTGTTTTTCGTACTCGTTCATTTTGTTCACCTCTTAAAGTTAAGATTAAAGTTAAATTAAAGTTATCCGGCAGTATCGCCGCCGATGCGCCCGATTAAAGGCGCATGAGCTGCTATGCTGATGCGGCCAGTTGGCAAGCCAGGCGATACAGTCCGGCAACGTGATGCCGTTCGGCATACCGGCGCGCGGCATATTCGCCGCAAGTGGCTCGGAGTGATAATGCTCGTAATGCGAGTTGCGATGATTTAGTCATTTTGTTCACCTCTTAAATTAATTATTGAATACTTCTTACGCTTTCTATTGTTCGATTGATGTCATTTGTAAAACTTTCCGGATTCTGTTCCGAAAATCCCATCAAGATCAGCATTCCCGTCTTCGTCTTTTGGGAGGGTTTCTGGGTCAATTTCTTCCACATCAAAAGCCGTAAATTCTTGGCTCCCGTGGTAAAGTTTTTCACCATTGAATTCATAGCCCCTTGCTTCTACCTCGCCCACTTCGATGTAGTTATCACATCCGTTCCAAACGATCTTGGTTTTCATCTTAATCACCTTTTAATTAATCCGGCGTTTCCTGCACCGTGGACACATAATATCAGCATGTTTTCACAATGTCAAGTATTATTTGTATAAAAGTGATAAATATATACACATATGATTACTGGCACAATGGCGCCAAGATTCGGGGGTAGCAATTTTCAAATTACCCCCTAATATATATTCAAAAAGTGTCTTCGTGAAAGGCGCCATTGCGCCAATTCGTCATTTTGCCTCGTATCCTTTGTAATTTTGTCCATTTTACATTGCATCCTTTATATACATACAACGCAATGTGACTTGCATCTTTTGTCAGTCTACCTTGCGTCATATGTATACATGCAACGCAATGCGTCAATGCTTAAAGGTGCCATTGTGCCATTGGTGCATTGCACCCCTTGATCCAGGTATCTGGTTTACCGTGTGCGCTGATCTGCGATGGTGGGGGGTGCCGGGTGGGGGGTGGGGCGGGAATCCTGATGCGGTTGTTTCCTTGGGGACTGTTCACCGTGCCAATTTTTAAATTTCTCAAATTGAGAAGGATCCCAATTTTTAAATTTTCAAAATAATAATGGATACATTTAATAATTGTATTTGTTGTAACATGATCCCTTGCGCCACCCACCCCCTTGTGATACAACGCACCCATGAAGCAACTCGAATACGACATCGCTCCCACCTCAATGCCGGATTGGTTATCAGCCGATCCGACGCTCTCATTTCCTGTTTACCCCACCACGCCGGAGGATAGACTGTTACAGGAGTCAGTATTCACGTCATTACTCGAACTGGTGCTGGATGAGGTGGTTGAGGGGAAGTCTGCCAAGTCGTTTGTCGAGCGTGACCCGCGTGCCATCAAGTTCGGGCGGTTCATGTCGTGGGTGATGAGGGATATTGAGCGGCGTAGGAGGTACGAGGAGGCGCAGGAGATCGGCGCGGAGGTGGTGGTCGAGGAGATGAAGGACATCGCTGATGGCACGGACGCACCACCTAACTCGGTGCCGGAGGACATCCAGCGGTCAACGCTGCGCGTCAACGTGCGTAAGTGGCAGGCACAGGTACATAATCGCAAGCGGTATGGTGACATCAAGCAGTTGGCTGTCACTATGACGGATACGGTTAAGCTCCATGAGTTGTTGGAGGAGCGTGAGAAGCGCGTGCGTGGAATTACGATAGAGGGTGAGGTTGTGAGGTGACGCCAGGCAACGCCGAGATATTAAAGCGTATGATGGGGGAGGACTTTTACTTCTCACCGTTGAAGTTCGCATTGTGGGCTTACCCGTGGGGTGAGGGTGACTTACGTGAGTTCGATGGCCCACGCGCGTGGCAGCGGGATATCATGCTGGAGATGGAGGCGTATCTGCGCGAGGCGGTGGGGATGCGTGAGACGTTGGGGGTGTTGCCTGACTTCTACCGTGATGCGACGGCCAGTGGTCGGGGTATTGGGAAGTCGGCGTTGGTGGCGATGATCTCGCACTGGTTCATGTCAACCCGTGTTGGTGGGAGTGTATGGACAGCGGCGAACGGGGAACCGCAATTACGCACCAAGACGTTCCCTGAGATCGCCAAGTGGGTGAGTCGGGGTATCAATAAGGATATGTTCGAGATCAACGCCACAAGTATCGTACCGTCCAAATGGTTCAGGGAGTACATCGAGTCGGAAGACGGTCTCAATAAGAGCACGAAGTATTATTACATCAGTGGTCAGTTGTGGAGCGCGGAGAACCCGGATGCGTTTGCTGGTGCACACAACGCCGATGGTGAGATGGCTATCTTCGACGAGAGTAGTGGCATCCCTGAGTCGATCTGGACGGTACAGGAGGGGGTGTTCACTGAGAACATCCCTGATCGGTTCTGGTTGACGTTCAGTAACCCGCGCCAGAACAGCGGGGCGTTCTTCGAGTGTTTTCATAAGAATCGGGACAGGTGGCGCACGCGACAGATCGACTCGCGCACGGTGGAGGGGATCAGCACATCATCGTTCGACAACATCATCGCGCAGTTTGGAGCGGACTCTGATGAGGCGCGCGTTGAGGTGTATGGTCAGTTTCCGCAGACGGGCGCCCGACAGTTTATACCTCGCGGTGTGGTAATGGATGCCGCGACACGAGATGTGTACAAGGATGAGGGTGCACCGCTGCTGATGGGGGTGGACGTGGCGCGGTTCGGTGAGGATAGGAGCGTGATAGCGTTCAGGCGCGGGCGCGACGCCAGGACGATACCATGGAGGGTGTATCGGAAGATGGACACCCGGCAGCTTGCGATGACCATCGTGGAGCTGGTCAACGAGTACAACCCTGCCGCGATATTCGTCGATGGTGGCGGCGTCGGTGGTGGCGTGGTCGATGCGTTGAAGGACTTGAGGGTGAAGGTCATTGAGGTGCAGGCGGGGGCGTCAGCCTCGGACAAGGATAAGTATCGGGACAAGCGTGTTGAGATGTGGGCGTTGACCCGTGAATGGTTGGAGATAGGGTGCATACCTGACAGTGTGGATATTATCTCGGACTTATGCGGTCCACGATATGACTACCACTCAATCACGAACCAGATGGTGCTTGAGAGTAAGGCTGATATGAAGAGTCGCAAGCTGGCGTCACCAGACATGGCTGAGGCGTTGATACAGACGTTCGCCCGCCCCGTCGCCAGAACCGACACACTGTTGGCGCGGCGTGGTGGTCGGCGCGCGCCGATTGCGAGAGATGTTGACTATCCGATGTTTGGGTGATAGGGTGCGTGAAATTTCAAGGGGGATGTTGATATGAGTGGAGTAGCAGGTTCTCTTCTTAGTATGCCTAGTAGACTCATAGGTTCTGTTCTTGACAAGTCTGGTGTGCCTGCTGTACCACCGCCACCACCCGTCCCGACTATTGACGACCGCAGTGTGAGCGCGGCTGGTGCGGAGGAGCGCGCACGGCGCGCAGCAGCAGGCGGTCGTGCCAGCACCATACTGACGGCTGAAGAAGATGTGGGTGAAGCCACAACAGCCCGCAAGAAGCTATTGGGGTCGTGATGGGAAAGGTTGAGGATATTCTGGAACGGGTGGACGCTGCGCGCGGTGAGCGCGGAACGTGGGAGTCCCATTGGACGGAGATCGCCGACTATGTGATGCCGTCGTATTCCGACCTGTTCCTCGGTCGTGGTCTCATCACCCCAGGTCAGAAGAAAACCGATAAGGTATTCGATTCGACCGCGCAGATCGCGCTCACAAGGTTCCGCTCCGTTATGGAATCCATCCTCACACCGCGACAACAGACGTGGCACCGACTCAAGGCCACCGACCCGTTCCTACTCCGAGACCGCGACACACAGATATGGTTTGAGCAGGCGAACGACGCACTGTTCAGATACCGCTATGCACCGAGTGCGAACTTTACCAGCCAGCAGAGTGAGGTGTATGCCAGCCTGGGTGCGTTCGGCACGGGGTGCATGTTCGTTGATAAGTTGGACGGTGGTAAAGGGTTACGTTACCGCGCCATCTTCCTCGGTGAGATATTCTTCGTCGAGAACCATCAGGGTGTCATCGACACAGTGTATCGCTGCTTCAGCATGACCGCGCGCCAGATCGTGCAGAAGTGGGGGAAGGGCACCCCGAAGAAGGTGATGGATGATCTGGAGAATAAGCCGGAATCGCCTTACGAGATTGTTCACTGTGTGTACCCGCGCAATGACCGCGACCCGAACCGCATCGACGGTAAAGGTATGCCCTTCGAGTCTGTTTACGTTTGCGTTGCAACAAAGGATATATTGAGCGAGGGCGGATACGAGACCATGCCTTACATCACGTCTCGTTATGTCACGTTGCCGGGTGAGAACTATGGTCGCAGTCCTGCGATGGATGTGTTGCCTGCAATCAAGACGCTGAATGAGCAGAAAAAGACGGTACTTAAACAAGGACACCGTACCGTCGATCCTGTATTGCTGGCCTACGATGATGGTGTATTGGACTCGTTCTCGCTGAAGCCGGGTGCTCTCAATTATGGTGGTGTCAGCGCAGAAGGTCGTCAACTTGTTCACGCGCTACCCACAGGTAGCCTCGCTATTGCACGCGATATGATGGAGGATGAGCGTATTGTCATCAACGACGCTTTCCTGATCACACTGTTCCAGATTCTCGTAGAGGGACCGCAGATGACGGCGACCGAGGTGATTGAGCGCGCGCGAGAGAAGGCTGCGCTGCATGCTCCGATCATGGGTCGTCAGCAGTCCGAGGGGTTGGGACCAATGATCGAGCGGGAGGTTGACCTATTGATGGTGCAGCGGTTGCTGCCGCCGATCACCAACGCGATGCGTGAGGTGGGTGCCGAATACAAGATCGAGTATGATTCACCGTTGTCCAGGATGCAGAAAGCCGAGGCATCCGCTGGTGGTCTGCGCATGTTCCAGTACGCCGGTGAAATCGCTGCGACTACACAAGACCCGTCAGCAATGGACTGGTTTAATACAGACACAATGATCCCCGCTCTCGCTGATGCACAAGCTATGCCCGCATCATGGATACGTGGACCGAAGGAGGTTGCCGCGATCCGTGATGGGCGTAAGCAACAGCAGGCCACGCAACAATTGATTGACGCCGCACCAGCGATGGCGTCCATGATGAAACAGGGAGTTGGAGCGCCTATATGATCGATATTATTAAATCACTAGTTGTGGTATTCAATTTGACCGTATGCGGGTTTCTTTTGTGGATTATCTACACCTGCATACGTGATGCTATCGCCTTTCGCCGAAGAAACGGGTATTGGATATAATGACCGAACCACAAAAAGTCAGAAGCTACCTCCAACAGCGCAAACGCGCCTACGCAATGGCGTCCATGATGAAGCAGGGAGTGGGCGCACCAACATGACAATGATTCAGAGAGTCATCAACTTACTACACCGCCGCCGTAATGCTTATCGAATGGTGTTCACCAATGTCGACGGTGACATGGTACTTAAAGACCTTGCTGTTTTTTGCAGGGCAAATGAATCCTGTTTTCACCCTGATGAAAGAGTGAACGCTGTGATGGAGGGTCGAAGGGAAGTGTGGTTGAGAATACAACATCATCTCAAACTGACCGATGACCAATTGATGCAACTCTACGCAAACACCCGAAAGGTAAATGATGACTGACCCTATTGCCCCCGCTCTCGCCGGACAAGGTACAACCGCACCAAGTGCAACTCCTGTTCCGATCACATCATCCGCTGCGCCCGGTATTGTACCTACCGCCGCACCATCCACTCCGTCCCTTGAGTGGTTGACAGGTGCTCCGGAAGACATCACAGGATTCGTGCAGAACAAGGGGTGGAAGAGTCCTGTTGATGCCATTGAAGGTTATCGTAATCTGGAGAAACACATGGGTGTACCAGCAGACAAACTGCTACGGTTGCCCGATTGGGACAAGGCTGACAAGACCGAACTGGATCAGTTTTTTGGTAAGCTCGGTCGTCCCGCTGACCCGAAGGGTTACGAGATCAATGTGCCTGATGGTACACCTGCCGATTACGCTGATGCGGCACGCATTAAGTTCCACGAACTCGGTCTGACCGCGAAGCAAGCGAAGGCGTTGGTGGACTGGAACAATGAATTTGCGACCACCGCTGGTGCGAAGAGTCAGGAGGCATACAAGCAGGCCGTTGCTCAACAAGACGCCGAATTGCGTAAGGAATGGGGTCAGGCTTACGACCAAGAGATCGGTTCGGCGAAGAACGCCGCCGCCGCCCTCGGTATCAAACCGGAGGAGATCGACAAGTTGGAACAATCACTCGGCTTCGCTGGCTTGATGAAGGTGATGGCAAACATCGGCAAGCGCATCGGTGAGGATACCTTCGTGAGCGGTGGTGGTTCAAACACTGGCGCGATGACTCCGGCAGGAGCGAAGGCGCGCGTCCAGCAGTTACAGGGTGACAAGGAATGGACTGCCAAATACCTGTCCGGTAATATCGAGGCGCGTGCGGAGATGGAGCGCCTGATGCGCTTCGCGTACCCATCATGATTACCCAGGAGGTCGTTATTGGGTATCTGGTGGGGTTCATATCCGCGATGATATTATTCGGATGGTTACCATGAACGACACATCTTGCATGAACGACCGTGAACTGGCAATCGAGTGTGTGAAACTTGCGACAACCCTCGTTGGGCCGTCTGTAAACGACAGGTTCAAGGAAGTTGCAAAAGTTTCAAAACTCATGTACGCTCACATCAACTCCATGATAGAGGGAGCCCCGACGGTTGAAGAACCATCGGACAAGCAGATTGTAGGAACACTACACAAGCCCCGTAAGTCATAGATCGCAGACCCCTCTTGATGAGGATAAGTCAAGGAATGCCACCGCCTTAAAAGGTCGCAAACTTTTTCTTTACTTATCAGGAGACTTATCATGTCCGTGAATCTGCCTACCCATTTCGTGCAACAGTACAGCACAAACATTGCCCTGCTGCTTCAGCAAAAGGGTTCCAAACTGCGTAACGCAGTTATGACCGGCTCTCATGTCGGCAAGCAAGCATCCCCGGTTGACCAATTCGGCTCCGTGGAGATGCAGCCTGTCACTGGCCACTACAATCCCATGTCCCGCGTTGATGCCGCAACCGACCGCCGTTGGGTATTCCCTTCCGACTTCGATCTACCGCAACTGATCGACGCATTCGACAAACTGCGTCTGATTACCGACCCATCCAGTGTGTATGTGCAGAACGCTGTCATGGCCGCCGGTCGCCAGTTCGACAAATTGATCGCCGCCGCGTTCATCGGCACTGCCAAGACTGGTGAAGCGGGTGGTACTTCGACTAATTTCACCGCTGCTAATGAGGTTGATGTGGCTGTTGGTGGTGCGAACTCGAAGTTGAACGTCGCCAAGATCAAGGCCGTCAAGGAACTGATGATGTCCAAGCATATCGACTTCGACACCGAAGAGGCGTACATCGGCATCACTGCTGCTGACCACGCCTCGCTGTTGAACGAGATTCAGGTCATCTCCAGCGACTTCAATGGTGGTATGCCGGTGTTGCAGAGCGGGATGATCAGTTCCTTCCTGGGCTTCCGCTTCATCCACTGTGAGCAACTGGAGACATCACTGGCTGGCACCAATGAGGTCACGTTGCCGGTGTGGGTCAAGTCCGGTATGTACCTCGGTCTGTGGGACGATGTCCAGAACTCGGTATCGCAGCGTAACGACCTGCAAGGTGAACCGTGGCAGATTTACACCAAGATGACTGCGGGTGCTACGCGCCTGGAGGAAAATAAGGTGTTCGCCATCGAGTCGTATCGCGCTTAATCAACCAGATCAAGGAGAACAATCATGGCTATAACCAATCGTAATTCCACCGCCGTCGCTGACATGGTGGCTGTCCCGCGAGTACTTGTTAATTGCACGAAGGGTTCCACTGGTCGTCTGTTTGAGGTGTGTGGCTACGTCGCCAACGCCGCTGACGATGACGCTACCAGCGTGTTCCGCTTCTGCCGCGTCCCATCGAATGCTCGCGTCTCTCAAGTCTTACTGACTACAGGCGACGCAACGACTGCCGGTAACATCAATGTTGGTCTGTATCAGACCGCCGACAACGGTGGTGCCGTGGTCGATGCCGACCTGTTCACCTCGGCGCTGGCGCTGACTGGTGGCCCGTTCGCCAACAGCGACATCACCTACGAGTCGGGTGAGTACACTGAAGCGGAAAGCGTTAAGCCGTTGTGGGAAGTATTGGGTCTGACATCTGATCCGAAGCGTGATTACGATGTGTGCGCTGTAATCAGCACGACGTATCAGGCTGCGGCAGTTGGTACTATCATCAAGGTGCGTTACGTCATCTAACCTGTTCAGGGGGCTTCGGTCCCCTGCTCATTAAGGAGCACATATCATGGCAGACCGTTTCTATTCCGTAATCCTCGGTGAGCAGATGGATAATCTCGTCACCGAAGGGTCGTCAACATCTAGTGAGGCAATCGAGTTGCGTGTGTCGGACTCGATCTACGCCGATAAACTGCAAGTGATTCTCGGGCTGGAGGCGATTACAAATTACCTCAAGACCGTCGAAACCAGCCCAATCGCGTAAGGAGTGAATCATGGCTACCAATAAGAAAGAACCTATGCAGGATGACCTTGTTGTTGCGACCACCAAGAAGAAAGAACCTGTGCAGGATGACCCTGTTGTTGCGACCACCAAGAAGAAGGGTGCTGTTGCGTTCTATCGCAAACGCGCTGCGCGGTGATTGATTATGTCAATCATCCGCCTTCGTAGCACGGTAGCCCGCCCCGCTGATGTCACCGCGTATGCTGCGGGTGATGAGATCAGTAATCACGCAACTGCTGCCTCGGTTGTCCGTCCGACGTTCAATATGGCGGGCTTCAAGAGCGGTAAGATATTCGCTGCCGAGATTGACCTGACACCCGCATCCGGTAATGTTGTGACTACCGCCAGCGACTTCGAGTTGATTATCTTCCGCACCGATGATGTTCCTGCTGCTGTTGGCGATAACGTCACGAACCCGATCACCGCAGCACAACGCGCGTCTGCGGTAGCTATTTTCAGGTTCGATGACACCGGATGGACGGGGC
>Ga0224505_10000241_pt1 | contig 40959 bp, 37 predicted proteins | sample SF_Jan12_sed_USG_FD_169102 | JGI IMG/M metagenome (GOLD analysis project Ga0224505, IMG submission 169102) | Sediment microbial communities from San Francisco Bay, California, United States - SF_Jan12_sed_USGS_4_1 | ecosystem: Environmental > Aquatic > Marine > Sediment | place: USA: California... | reverse complement strand
AAGGCGATGTTCTTCCGGTTCATGAACGGGTATGTGGCTGAACAGAAAGAGGACCTGAACCCGCGCGTGACGGAAGAAACAGTGCGCGCCTTCAGAACATATCTCGACCAGCAGGATTTTGAATTCGAGGAGAATACGGAGAAAGCGATCAAGGAACTCAGGGACGCTGCGGAAGAACTCCACTATGCAGATCATCTGATGGAGGATATCAACAGGCTGTCAGAAAGAGTGCAGGAGGAGAAACAGCGGGCGTTTGAGAGGTTCCGGGATCATATTACCTATCATCTTCAGGTTGAGCTCAGCGCGCGGGTGAATGGAGAGCAGGGGAGAATCGAAGCTCAGCTGGAACGCGATGTCCAGCTGGAGACGGCCCTGCACCTGTTGCAGGATACGGTCGCATACGGAAAGAAGATAAGCGGATAATGGACGCCGGGACACTGCTCTTCCTGGTTCTCGCCGGGGGCGGGGCCGGGTTCGTGGCAGGATTCTTCGGTGTCGGCGGCGGGATTATCCTGGTCCCGATTCTCCTCTATTTTTATTCTTCGATGATGGATGTCTCCTCCCTCGTGGCTACCCATCTTGCGCTTGGTACCAGCCTGTTTGTGGTCATCCTTACATCCCTCTCCTCGGCCAGCAGGCACTACCGGAACGGGCATGTCATTGTCCGCGCAGCGCTGCTGATTGGTATCATCAGTATCCTCTCCGCCTTCGCCGGCGCCCAGGTCGCGGCGGTCCTTTCAGGAAGGACCCTCGAGCAACTCTTCTCGGTGGTCCTTGCCGTTGCAGCGATCAGGCTTCTTGGCAAACAGCGCGCGAACGGAGAGAAACAGGAAATCGTCCTGCGTCCGCCGGCCGTGATCCTGACCGGCCTTGTCACAGGCGGTGTGTCTTCACTGACGGGGGTGGGAGGCGGAGTGGTTTCGATTCCGCTGATGCACGGCCTGATGCGGCTGCCGATGAAGAAAGCGATTGGAACCTCCAGTGCTGCGATCGTACTGACCGCCGCCAGCGCTGCGGCCGGCTACCTCTTCAGCGGGCTTTCAGACCCCGGGCTTGAACGGTACAGCAACTTCACGGTGGGCTACATCGACTACATCCACTCGCTCCCGCTGATCGCCGGTACAGTCCCCTGCGCCGTCCTCGGGGCATCGCTGGCTCACCGGATGAGGACTTCGGTTCTGACCAGGTTGTTCGCCGTTCTGATGCTGATTGTCGCGGTCAGAATGTTTTTCGGCTGAACTTCATTGTGATCCTCCGATACATCTCCGCATCGCCCTGACCCCCTCCAGGACCCGCGGCCCGGGCCGGGACAGAAGATCGGCGTCGATCGTACAGACGGCTTGTTGGGCGAGCGCTGTGACACTCTTCCATTCAGGGAACAATCCCCGAAGGTCCCCGGGCAGACCGGAGCTCAGGATGATCACCTCCGGATCCGCTTCAACGACTTCTTCCCTGCTGAATGAAGGATAGGAAAGCGACGAACCCCCTGCAATGTTGTCACCCCCTGCCAGATTGATCATCTCGGAAAGAAATGTTCCTGTGCCTGCGACGATCAACGGGTGCAGAGCAACGACAACCATCAGACGCCGGGTAGGTTCATTCATCCGGCGAAGGCTGGCTTCTTCGGTCTCCATTGCAGTGACAAGACTTTCCGCGGTCACCTCGTTACCTGTCAGAATGCCGATATCGGAAACGGACTTTCGGATTCCCTCGAGCGTTCTCGGATTCGTGACGAATACCGGAATGCCGAGTTGTTCCAGGAGCGAGAATGAGTCTTTGACATTGCCTTCCGGTGTGACAAGGACAAGGTCAGGCTCAAGGCTGACAATCACCTCGATATTCGGGTTTACGACCCCACCCACACTCTGTTTTGAGCGGACTTCGGACGGATAATTGCAATAGTCGGTGATTCCGGACAGCTGGGCGATCGCGCCGACGGCACAGACAGTCTCGGTGATGCTTGGTGCCAGAGAGACAATCTTCTGCGCCGGCCTCTCGAGGTGAAGATTTCTGCCAAGGTCATCCCGCAGCGTAATCTGTCCGTCGGCAGCATGCATGATAACCAGAATTGACAGAAGCAGGAATAGAATTCTCATGCAGTAATATACCGAGGAGTCTGAAGCCGGGCAACCCGAGCCGGTGATACCTCTTCACTGTCTGTCAGTGGTTTGACTTTCCTTCCATTTTTGGAGACATTTGCGTTTGATCAACCGATAAAGTCTTTCTCATGGACAAATTCATCATTCAGGGTGGAGCGCGACTTGCCGGGGAGGTCGTGGTCAGTGGGGCGAAGAACGCCGCGCTGGCACTGATGCCCGCGACGCTTCTTGCGGCGGGGAACTACAAATTGTCGAACGTTCCCCGGCTGAGGGATATCCAGACGATGACGACCCTCCTCCGGTCGATCGGTGTCGAAATCACGCGCGCGAACGGTGTTCTCACTATCAACTCTTTCGGTGTTTCGAAACATGAGGCTCCCTATGCCCATGTGAAGAAGATGCGGGCATCCATCTATGTCCTCGGGCCGCTCGTCGCGCGGTATGGACGTGCGAAAGTGTCCCTGCCCGGAGGGTGCGCCTGGGGCCCTCGTCCGGTTGACCTTCATATCGAAAGCCTCAGGAAGCTCGGTGCGTCCATAGAACTGAAGCGGGGGTATATCCTTGCGGAAGCGGACCGGTTGAAAGGCGCCCGGATCAGGTTCGAGGTTTCAAGCGTCGGCGCGACCGGAAATGCGCTGATGGCGGCGGTTCTCGCGAAGGGGACCACGGTAATCGAGAACGCGGCGGTGGAGCCGGAGATCACCGCGCTTGCGCTGTTCCTTGAATCGATGGGGGCGCGGATTGGCGGCACCGGAACGAACCGCCTGGAAATCGAAGGTGTTGACGAGCTGAGTGCTGCCGATGCCGCGATGATCCCGGACAGGATCGAAGCTGGAACATTTCTGACCGCTGCTGCAGTCACCGGCGGGAACCTGACATTGCGCAACACCATTCCCGGTCATCTGGCGGCGGTCACTGACAAGCTCCGGGAAGCCGGCTGTGTCGTGCGGACGGAGAACGACTGTATCACGCTCTCTGCTCCTGAGACGCTTCAACCGGTTGACGTAACCACCGCCATCTATCCGGGGTTCCCAACGGATATGCAGGCGCAATGGATCGCGTTGATGCTCAACGCGAAAGGGAGCAGCGTCGTCACCGACGCGATCTATCTTGACCGGTTCAAGCATGTCCCGGAGCTGGCGCGTCTGGGCGCCGACATCCGGATAAGGAACAACACAGCGCTTGTCAGGGGCGGAAAACCGCTGACCGGCACCACCGTCATGTCGACAGATCTGCGGGCTTCCGCATCTCTTATCATCGCCGGCCTCATTGCCGAAGGGACGACGGAGGTTCTGAGAGTGTATCACATCGACCGTGGCTATGAAGCAATCGAAACGAAACTGGCCGCACTCGGTGCACACATTGAACGTACCCGCAGCGATGAATTCTGAGGGACGACCCACCGGATCTTCTGAACAATGATCCGTTCCATCCCTGTCTCATTCCGCGTCGTTGCCGTCCTGTACCTTCTGGTTGCGCTCCTCTGCACCAGGGTTCCGCTCGTCAACTATCTTGGATTTGAGTTTTCCTTTCTGTTTTCTCTCATTGCATCTGTTGTGAGCGGGATGAGTGCGATTGAGCAATTTCGTGCGTCCCTTTCTGATGGTGATGCGGGCACAGTCCGCCTGCGCGGCCGTTTCCCGCGTGTCCTTGCAGAAGATGTTTCACTTCTGATTATCCCGCTGAGCGTCATCTCCCTGAACGCACTGTTCGTCAGAAACTGTTCGTGGTCGGACGGGATCGGGTTCTTCCTTCTTCTCCCGGTTGTGAGTGTCTGGTTCAGTGTCTGCCTGGCGTTGTTCGTCTCTGCCCATTACGACCACCCGAAGACCATCTTTCTTGGGATCGTTGCTCTCACATTTCTGTACGCAGGGTTCCTCGGTTACGCTACTCCGGCCATCTACTCGTACAACTTCTTCTATGGGTTCTTCCCCGGGCTGACCTACGATGAAAATCTGGAAATAACAGGCACACTTCTGCTGTTTCGTGCTGTCACGGCCGGCCTCGGTCTCTTCCTGTGGTGGGCCGGATTCCTGATCGCGGAGGGACCCGCCGGGCGGTCGACCGGACGGAAAGGTATCGACCTGATACAGGAGCTACTGAAGCCGGGGCGGCGAGTAAAAGCCGCACTGGTGTTGCTGATGTGCGTTTCGTTGTTTGTCTTCCGTGACGAGTTGCGGTTTGAGACACACGGGGAGTATGTCCGTTCGAGTCTTGGCTCCAGAATCTCTTCAGACCGCGTCACGGTATATTACTCCGATTCGGCATTTTCTCTCTCGGAAGCCCGCTGGCTTGCGGCGGAACATGAATTCCGTCTCTTTCAGATCGAAAAGTTTCTTGGTTTACACGTGGATCGCCGGCTGGAGTCCTATGTTTATCCGTCTGTCGCTGAGAAGGCCCGGTTCATCGGTGCCGGCAGAACCAGCATCGCGAAGCCGTGGAGTGATGAAATGCATCTCGACGCTGGAACTATCCGGCAGGTCATGAAGCATGAGATGGTGCATCTCGTCGCCGCGCCGCTCGGAGTGCCGCTTCTGGAGGCAAGTCTGTATCCGGGACTGACGGAAGGGGTTGCGATGGCGGTCGAGTGGGACTGGGGTTCACAGACATTGCATGAACATGCGGCCGCCATGCTGCGTCACGGAGTCAGACCGGATATGGAGCTGATCATGGGATCGCTCAGCTTTGTCCGGCAATCATCCTCGGTCAGCTATGTGCTGGCCGGATCATTCTGCCGCTACCTTGCCGACCGCTACGGTGCAGAAGGGCTCGGTCGTGTGTATGCGTGGGGAAACTACGAAGCGGTCTTTGGGAAGCCTCTGCCGGCCCTGCTGGCCGAATGGGAGGCGATGCTGGATGAGTTGGTTACCGACCACGGTTCTTTCGACCGGGTGGATCTGTTTTTCCGGGGTGCGCCGATTTTTGATAAGACCTGCCCCCGTACCACGGCGAACAAGCTGGGCGAAGCGGGACGGCTGTACCGGAGCGGGGATTTCAGCTCAGCATCTCTGTTGTTTCAGTCTGCCTACGAAGAGGGGGGGAGCGCGACCGCACTGGGGGGATACATCCGGAGTGAACTTCGACTGGGGAATACGGTCCCCGCGCGCACGATCCCGGATTCGATCAGAGCACGGGGAACCCCGGGCCGCCTCCTGCCGCTGCTGATCACTACGGGCGATGGCTACTGGCTCGACGGGAGGTTCGATGAAGCCGCGGAGGCGTTCGAACGGGTAGCCTGTGCGGAACTTTCACGCGGGTACAGTGAATCCGCTCTCGTGCGGTTGCTTGCCCTCGAGCATCCGGAGTCCGGTGAGGCGATCAGAACTCTGCTCCTCTCGGGTTCCGCCGACTCCCTGCGTATTCCGGTTTTGGATTCAGTGCTGACCGTTCATCCGGAGGCCGGGGCCGCTCTCTATCTTCGAGGTCTTGCGAACCTGCGTCTCGGGCGGTATACGGAATCCGCGGCGGATCTGGCCAGGGCGGTTGTGATCCCTCGTCTCGAGAAATACCGCCTTGTTTCACTCGGTGATGCTCTTTTCAGGATGCGTCGCTTCGCCGATGCGCGTGCGGCCTACCGGCGTGCCCCTGGTGATGCACCGGGCGATGGATTGCGTGCGGCGGTGGCTGACAGGGTGGAACGATGTGACTGGTTTGAATCGATGAACATGCCGGATGCACTGACGGGAACGATGCAATGACGCGGGGCCACGCGCGCATCCTGATTACGCGGATGAGATTCATCGGCGATGTCGTCCTCACCACTCCTGCGATCCGTTCTGTCAGGACGACGTTCCCGGATGCGTTCATTGCCTATCTGGGTGACCGTTCTGCCGTGTCTCTTCTGGAAGGGAACCCGTGCCTGAACGAGATCATACCGTTTGACTACTCACGCCCGTCTGTGTTCGAGCAGACCCGCATCAGTCTGGTGCTCAGAAGGCGCCGGTTCGATCTTGCCATCGACCTCTTCGGCAATCCGCGGAGCGCGTTGCTCACATGGCTGAGCGGTGCGCGGGTCCGGGTCGGCCCTGAACGCAGGGGACGCGGCCGCTTCTACACGGTGCAGGTTGCCGACGATGGTCGCCCGAAGACACCGATTCAGTTTCATGATCAATACCTCCGTGCAGCCGGAGTGACGCCGTCGTCGGATCAGACCGAGCTCTTCCTTACGGAGGATGAACGTCGGGACGCACGGATCTATCTCCAGTGGCTCGACCACGAGACGAGCCCGCTGGATATGAAGAAACCGATCATTGGTCTGCATCCCGGCGGGACATGGCCTGCCAAACAATGGCTCCCCGGGAGGTTCGCTGAACTGGCGGAGTTGATTCGGGCAAAAATGGGCGCACAGGTGGTCCTTACCATCGGACCGAACGATGAGGAAGCAGCCCGGTCTGTGCTTGTCGCCACAGCCGCAGATGTCAAGCTTCTGCGGGGACTCCCGTTGCGACAGCTTGCCGCCGTCGTTTCACACTTCAGGGCGTTTGTCACCAACGACTGTGGCCCGATGCACATCGCCGCCGCGCTTGGCGTTCCGACCATCGGCCTTTTTGGTCCCGGCGAAGAGAATATCTGGTTCCCCTACCCGGAAGAGAAGGGTCACCACGCGCTGCGGATCGACGTTCCCTGCCACCCATGCCATCTCGATATCTGTAACCTCGGGGGAGATGAGTATATGCAGTGCATGAAACTGCTGACAGTAGGAGAGGTCTTTTCGACGTTGCGGAAGAGCACGGGCCTTTGAGTCTGTGTCGACCCGTTCGTTGCATGTTTCCCCGGTTTTGCCGAATTTGCCATCCATTCAACACCTGTCACCACCCTGATTCCCGGAGGAGTGATTGAGTACGATCATAACAGATGTCACAGCGCGCGAAATACTTGATTCCCGCGGCAACCCGACCATCGAAGTGGATGTTCGCCTCGAGGACGGCAGTCTCGGCCGTGCTGCGGTGCCGAGCGGTGCATCCACCGGCGAGCATGAGGCGGTCGAACTGAGGGACGGGGACAAGAGCCGGTATGGCGGGAAGGGTGTCCTGAATGCGGTTGAGCATGTCAACAATGCGATCGCTGAGGAGATCATGGGATTTGATGCACGCGAACAGACGGCGATCGACCGGGCCATGATCGCGCTGGACGGCACGCCGAACAAATCGAATCTGGGCGCGAATGCGATCCTGGGTGTCTCCCTCGCCGTTGCAAAGGCTGCCGCTCAAGCCGTTTCCGTCCCCCTCTACCGTTATATCGGAGGAACCAATGCAAAGGTTCTCCCTGTGCCGATGATGAATATCCTCAACGGCGGGAAGCATGCCGACAACAACGTCGATTTCCAGGAGTTCATGGTGGTCCCCGTCGGTGCACCGACCTTCGCCGAGGCTCTCAGAATGGGGACCGAGGTGTTTCATTCCCTGAAGAAGGTCCTTGCCGCCAAACAATACAACACTGCTGTCGGCGACGAAGGGGGGTTCGCGCCGAACCTCAAATCGAATGACGAGGCGGTGGAAGTGATTCTCGATGCGATTGGCAAGTCGGGATACAAGGCGGGGGAGGACATCTTCATCGCCCTTGATGTTGCATCGAGCGAGATGATGAAGGACGGGAAATACGTTTTCTACAAGTCGGACCAGTCAGCCCGTTCGGCGGAGGAAATGATCTCGTTTTATGAATCCTGGTCGAAGCAATACCCGATCATTTCGATCGAGGATGGTATGGCGGAGAACGACTGGGACGGCTGGAAGAAGCTGACCGACAGGATCGGGAAGGGGACACAGCTCGTCGGAGATGATTTGTTCGTCACCAATACCGCGTTCCTGCAGAAGGGGATCGAGTCCGGCGTGGCCAATTCGATTCTTATCAAGGTGAACCAGATCGGTACCCTCACGGAAACGCTCGACGCGATCGAGATGGCAAAGAAAGCAGGATATACGGCGGTGGTCAGCCACCGTTCCGGCGAAACGGAGGATGCCACGATCGCCGACATTGCCGTCGCGGCCAATGCGGGTCAGATTAAAACGGGGTCTGCGAGCCGGTCTGACAGGATCGCCAAGTACAATCAACTTCTGCGGATTGAACAGGAGCTGGGAGGCGATGCCCTGTTCCCCGGTCGCTCCGCCTTTCATTCGTCCACTCTTTCTTAACAGGTACGCTTTCATGAGTCAGGTTATCAGGTTCGGGACCGACGGATGGCGCGCGGTCATCGCTGATGATTTCACCTTCGCCAATCTTGAGCGTGTCGCTCTTGCGACCGCACGTTATTACAGGAATCACAAAAAGATCCGCAACGGGATCGTAGTCGGGTATGATGCCCGGTTCATGTCCCGTGAGTTCGCGGAGAAAACAGCGGAGGTTATTGCCAGCGCGGGGATAACGGTCAAACTGGCCGACAGCATTGTGACGACGCCGATGGTTTCGCTCGTCACCAAACTTGAGCAGGCAGCCGGAGGCATCGTCATTACCGCGAGCCACAACCCTGCCCGTTACAACGGTTTCAAGATCAAGGGGGATTTCGGCGGTCCTGCGCATCCGGAAATGATTGCTCAGGTCGAAAAGAAACTAGCGGCAGTGATGAAGCTGAAATCGATGCCAAAGGGAAAACTTTCTTTCGATCAACTGGTGAAAAAGAAGAAGATCCGGATGATCGGCATGAAGAAGCAGTATCTGGCTGACCTTGCCTCGAAGCTGGATCTCCAGATGATCCGGGATTCCGGGATGAAAATCCTGTACGACGTGATGTACGGGGCCGGGCAGGGGGTTCTTGCCAGTGTGCTTCCCGGGATCCGTCATATCCACGATGTCTACAATCCTTCCTTCGGGGGGACGAACCCGGAACCGATCGCCCAGAACCTGACCCAGCTGATGCACTGGGTGAATGTGGAAAATTATCATATCGGTATCGCGACCGACGGTGATGCCGATCGGATCGGTGCGGTTGACGAACAGGGACGGTTTGTGGATTCCCACAGGATATTCTCTCTGCTCCTGAAGTATTTCGTCGAGAACAAGAGGATGACCGGTGAGGTTGTCAAGACCATTTCGGTGACCGGGATGGTCGACAAGCAATGCGAGCGATACGGGCTGACGATGCATGAGACGCCGGTGGGATTCAAGCACGTTTGCCGGTTGATGACCGAACGCGACATCATTATCGGAGGTGAAGAGAGTGGCGGACTTGGAACGCGGGCGCACCTGCCGGAGCGGGACGGGATCTACCTCGGCCTTATGCTGTGCGAGGTCATGGCTTCCCGAAACATGCCGCTGGGCGACCTCGTCGCCGAACTGATGGACGAATACGGAACACACGAATTCAAACGGATTGACCTCCATGTCACGGAGAAGGCGAAAACCGCGATCATGAAGAAGTTTCGCAAGGGTGTCTCTCAGCTGGGTGGCAGCAAAGTGACCGGAAGAAAGGATATCGACGGACACAAGTTCTTCGTCGACAAGGGATGGGTTCTGGTCCGGGCATCAGGGACCGAACCGCTGATCCGTTTCTATGCCGAAGCCGACAGCATCGAGCGGGTCGATGCACTGCTGGCTGATGCTACTCAGCACTGATACCTGTCGAATAATGTCGCACAACGTGTAAGGCTGCATGCGCGCAACGATGTTCTACACCATCATGCCGGACGGCACCGTGAAACAGGTGAATCCGTTTACCGGCAATGAAGTCTGGGCGGTCCCGGGAAGACGAAACAAACCGCTCGGAAACGGCAAACCGGTTCCAGCCGTCCCGCTGGAGGTCCATTCACCGGAGGATTACTGCAGTTTCTGTCCTCCCCGGTACTTCGAAACCCCGCCGGAAAAATCCCGGCTCATCGTCCGGAACGACCGCTGGGAAATGATCGATACGCTTCCGCCCGACCAGTACGCCGAAACGGTGGCGGAGTTCCGCCGTGTCGGGAATATGTTCGAGATCGTCACGCTGGACTACTGGCGGAAGAACTACGCCTACAAGATTCCGGCATCGCGCCTGAAATGGCGTGAAGATTATATGGCAAACGCTGCCGGCTTCAAACATATCAACGATATCATCACCTACAAGGCGATGCAGGAGGGGAGGACCGAGCAGCAGGTCGCAAAACTGCCGATGACCGAGCGGCTTGCCATGGCGGATGCCTTCTTCGGTGGAGGCCATGAGCTGGTGATCGCGAAGAGACACTATCGTGTGGACGCGAAGCTCGAGAGCGAATTGTTTGCTTCAGGTGACATGTCCCTCGAAGAACATTTTCAGTACTTCAGGTTCACCATTGCTGCGCTCGCGGATATCGCCAGGAATAACCGCTATGTGCGGTATGTCAGCGTCTTCCAGAACTGGCTCCGGCCGGCGGGCGCGTCGTTCGACCATCTTCACAAGCAGCTCGTCGCTCTCGATGAATGGGGATCGTCGATCGAAAACCAGGTACGGATGCTCAGGGATGACCGGAACGTCTTCAACGAATACGGCGCGAATTTCGCACTCCATCACAACCTGGTTTTTGCCGAGAACGATCACGCGATCGCATTCGTCGGGATCGGACACCGCTTTCCAACCATCGAGGTCTATTCCAGGTCGCAGGCCGGGAGGCCGGATGAGCATTCGGACGAAGAAATCCGGGGGATGAGCAACCTTGTCCATTCCATCCACGCCGCGATGGGAAATGAAATCTCGTGCAACGAGGAGTGGTATTATACCCCGATTGATGCAGTCTATAAGATGCCATGGCATATCCTGATCAAGCTCCGTATCAACGTACCCGCGGGATTTGAAGGCGGGACAAGCATCTTTATCAACCCGATGACGCCGATCGAGCTGCGCGACAAGATCGTCCCGCACCTGTATACATTGCGTGACCAGAACAAGATCGACAGGATACGGATTGCCGAGGAATGCAGGGTCGACCCGAATCCTCTGAAGTACTACCTGAAGTAGACAGGTGTCTCTCCCCGGCGGCCGCCCCTGAGCTGCTCTACTCCATCACTTTGGACTCTCACGATAATCGCCGATGATTGCAATCAACGGAATCTCTCTTCAGTTCGGGGGGAAGGCGCTTTTTCAACAAGCCTCCCTCCAGATCGGTGCGCGGGACCGGATCGGTCTCGTCGGCTCGAACGGCGCGGGGAAATCGACCATGCTCAGGATCCTCCTGGGTGAACAATTACCCGATGAAGGGGAAGTCGCAAAAGCGAATTTTGTCACCGTCGGTTACCTTCCCCAGGAAGGTATGTGGGCGAGCGGAACGACGCTGTACCGTGAGGTGGAATCGGTGTTCGATGATATCGTTCGGATACAGACCGATCTCGATGCTGTCCATCGGCGGATGGAAAGCACCGATCCCACCTCGGAGGAGTTCCAGGAACTGCTGACCCTTTTCGGCGAACTGCAGCACCGTCTCGAAGATACCGATGCCTTCCGGATGAAATCCAATATCGAAAAGGTGCTGATGGGGCTCGGGTTCACGACGCGCGATTTCGACCGGTCGACAGAGGAATTCAGCGGCGGATGGCAGATGCGCATCGCACTCGCCAAACTCCTGCTACAGCAACCGTCCCTCCTTCTCCTCGATGAACCGACGAACCACCTTGATCTCGATTCGCTCGAATGGCTCGAGACCTACCTTGCCGGCTATGACGGCGCGGTGATGATCGTCTCGCATGACAGCCGTTTCCTCGATACGATGACAACGAGGACATGCGAGCTGAGTCTCGGCTCACTGACGGAGTATGCCGGCAACTACTCGTATTACCTCAGAGCCAGGGCGGAGCGAAGGGCGCAACAACAGGCGGCCTTCGAGAACCAGCAGAAGAAGATCAAACAGACCGAGCGGTTCATCGAGCGTTTCCGCGCCAAGGCCACCAAGGCGAGACAGGTTCAGAGCCGGGTCAAGGCTCTCGAAAAGCTGGAATTGATCGAACTCGAGGATGAAGAACTGGAGATCCGTTTCGCGTTTCCACCTGCTCCCGCAGGCGGGCGTTCCGTGATCGAGCTGAAGCATATCTCCAAATCATACGACGGCGAAACACTGTTCCGCGACCTCATGTTTGATATCGACCGGGGTGACAGGATCGCATTTGTCGGGGTGAACGGTGCCGGCAAATCGACTCTTTCGAGGATCATCGCCGGAGTCGAGAAGGCGGATGGAGGATCGCGGCTTGTGGGACACAACGTGAGTGTCTCCTATTTCGCCCAGCACCAGGCGGAAGAGCTGGACCCCGGGAAGACCGTCCTGGAAACTCTCGATGAGGTGGCGACCGGTGACACCCGCAGGCGGCTCAGGACACTGCTCGGAAGTTTTCTGTTCAGCGGAGACGACGTGTTCAAATCAGTGAAGGTCCTTTCCGGAGGAGAAAAAAGCCGCCTTGCGCTTGCCAAGATGCTCCTTCAACCCAGCAACCTGATCATACTGGATGAGCCGACAAATCATCTCGACATGCGGTCGAAAGCAGTCCTTGCCGAGGCGCTGCTGGATTTCGAGGGGAGCTGCGTGATCGTTTCGCATGACAGAGATTTCCTGGATCCGCTCGTGAACAAGGTGGTCGAATTCAGCGGCGGAACAATCCGTGAGTTTCCGGGCAATGTCTCCGAATACCTTGAGCGACGGGAAAGGGACCGGGAAGAAGCGAAAGGGAAGCGGCCGGCGCCTGCTCCGGGAACCTCCCCCAAACAGAGGAAGAGGGAGGAAGCGGAACAGAGGCAGCGTCTTTACAAACTGGTGGCTCCGCTCCGGGCAAAACTGAAGCGCCTGGAACAGGAAATCGAGAACAAAGAAGAGCGGAAGGCGGAAATAGAGAAGGCAATGGCCGCTCCGTCGTTTTATGGCGATCCGGATCTCGTAAAGCAAATGACAGCGGAGTATGCAGCGGTCGGTGAGGAATTGAACCGGGCGTACCACCGGTGGAACGATCTGACGAGGGAGCTGGAGGAGGCGGAGAATCAGCACCGTGAAGGGGACCAGGCGTGAAACGCGGCGATATGATGGTCCTTGACGTCGAGGAGTTTGCAGCCGGAGGAAAAGCTCTTGCCCGGGTCGACAACCGGGTGGTGTTCCTGCCCCTCGTGGTTCCCGGGGACAGGGTTCACGCAAAAGTCACCAAGGTTCGGAAGAAATTTGTTGAGGCCGAGCCGATCGAAATCCTCGTCCCTGCCGCAACACGGGTCGAGCCGAAGTGCCGGCATTTCCGCTGGTGCGGCGGGTGCAAGTGGCAGCATGCTTCGTATCCCGCACAGCTCAGGTTCAAGCAGCGGGAAGTTGCCGATGCACTGGAGCGGATCGGAGACTTTCAGGGCCTCACGGTGCTGGATACCATCGGATCTGACGATGAGTACTTCTACAGAAACAAGATGGAGTTTTCCTTCGGGGCGGCGTGGTTCAGCCCGGAAGAGTACAACAGGAATGATCGCGGACGCGAAGTCAAGGAGAAGGAAGTGCTCGCCCTCGGACTGCACCCGCCGAAGACGTTCTTCAAGATCATCGATATCGGGGAGTGCTGGCTTCAGTCGGAAACGAGCAACCGGATCATCGATCTCGTGCGTCGTTTTGCACAGGAACGTTCGCTGACATGGTACTCCACCCGGACACATACAGGGTATCTGCGCAATCTTGTGATTCGTGAGGGGAGAAGAACCGGGGATCTGATGGTGAACCTCGTGACGTCCGAAGACCGCCCGGGGTTACTGTCAGAACTGAGCGGGGTATTGACGACCGCAGTTCCGTCCATCACCACGGTCGTGAACAATATTACCACCAGAAAATCCCAGGTGGCGATCGGCGATACGGAGAGAATATATCACGGCCCCGGGTTCATTACCGAGCGGATCGGAACCAGAGTCTTCAGGATATCGGCAAACTCCTTCTTTCAGACCAATACCGCGCAGGCGGAAAAACTGTATGAGGTTGTCCGGTCCGCGGCGGAGTTCCGCCCTGAGGATGTTGTCTTCGATCTCTACTGCGGGACGGGGTCGATAGCACTCTTTGTCGCGGATGGTGTCCGGTCCGTGACCGGGGTGGAGACGGTGGAATCGGCAGTCCTGGATGCGCGGAACAACGCGGCGCTGAACGGTGTGACCAACTGCCGTTTCGAGATCGGCGACCTGAAGGAGAAGCTGATGAAAGACCGGGACTGGCTGGCGAGTTCCGAACGGCCGACGGTCGTGATCGTTGATCCACCGAGGAGCGGCCTGCACCCCGACGTTGCCGCGGCGATTCCCGCCCTTGGTGCCCGGCGGATCGTCTATGTCAGCTGCAATCCGGCTACGCAGGCGCGGGACCTGAAGATCCTCTGTGAGGGAACCGGCTACAGCATTAACACCGTTCAGCCTGTCGACATGTTCCCCCACACCGATCACATCGAATGTGTTGTGGCGCTCAGTTCCGTCTAGGTCAGGCTGAAGGCTGTTGCGCGAAAGCCTGGTCGAAAAAAGCGAGGACCCGCCTGTAGTACTCTTCTCCGCCGATCTCTGCCATATTGCTGTGGTTAGCCCCTTCGATCAGCCAGAGCTCCTTCGGCTGGCCGGTGTTTCGATAGAGTTCCTCAGAGTACGAACATTTGATCAGCCGGTCCTCTGTTCCGTGCATGATGAAAATCGGCACATGCACATCCTTGACTGCATCGACAGGAGAGACAGCGGACGCTTTGAAATGTGCCAGCCGCTCGGAACGGACGATAACGATGTTCCGCAGATAGTGCCACGGAAGCTTGATCACCCGCCTCTGATAGTCGTCAAAGATCGTACGTAACGTTGCGAACCCGCTTTCAGCGACAACCGCTGAGATCCGGTTGTCCTGCGCCGCGACCTGCACAGCCACAGCCGCTCCCATCGATGAACCGAACAGTCCGATTTTTCCGAGCTGAAGATCCTCGCGGGACTGTAACCGTGTAAGAAGGGTACTCGTGTCATGCTTTTCATAGAAGCCGTACGTGCAGAACTTTCCTTCGCTTTCGCCATGACGCCGCGAATCATACAGAAAGACATTGTAGCCGTGCTGATGCAGCCGCCGTGCCAGCGGCAGACCGACGATCCGGCACTCGCTCACGCCATGGAGATGTACGATGGTGCCTTTCGGTTTTCCGGAAGCAGGAATGAACCAGCAACCGAGGCTGAGGCCGTCACTTGTTTTCAGACGGAATTCCTCGAACGGGATTTCCAGGTCAGAAGGGTGGAGAAGGGAGGTGCTTTTCCTGTAATAGTCAACGGTCCGCCGGTGCGGATGCAGAAGCATACCCGGCCCTATCACAAAGAGAACCAGCGACGTGCCGATGAGAAACAGCAGGATGGCGGTAAGGAGAATGAGAGCGATAGTCATAATACTGCCGGATCGCCCTCAATATACTCAGAGTGGAGAGGGCAAGCAACACAGCCGGACCGAATAGACTGAACAGACCCAATGTCACCATCGACCATCCGGCTTCCTGTTTGGCAATTGCGTGCGCCTGTGGTATATTCCTGACCATGCAGCAGCCACGGCGCGTAGCCCTTGTCCATGAATGGCTTACCTCGATGCGGGGTGGCGAACGGGTTCTGGAATCTCTTGGAGCGATGTTCCCCGGGGCCGACCTCTTCACACTCCTTCACATCAAAGGTTCGGTGTCCGGGAAGATCGAAGCGATGCCGATCAGAACATCATTCATCCAGCATCTCCCCCTGGCTTCAACCAGATATCGTTACTATCTGCCCCTGTTTCCGACCGCGATCCGGCGATTCGACCTTCGGGAATACGATCTCGTCATCTCTTCCCATCACAGCGTTGCCAAGAGCGTACGAACAGGGCCGCGCACTCTTCATCTCTGTTATTGCCACACACCGATGCGTTACATCTGGAATCTGTTTGATGACTATTTCGGAGAAGGCCGTTCAGGGGCGGTGACCAGAGCCGGAGCGCGGCTCTTCCGGGGATATCTCCAGCGGCAGGACCTGGCCTCAGCCGGCAACCCCGCGGCTTTTGTGGCGAATTCAGAGCATATACGCTCACGGATCCGGAAGATCTACAATCGTGACGCAGAGGTGATCTACCCGCCGGTTGAGGTCAAATCCTTTTCCCTCGCGACCGGGTCCGGGGAGTATTACCTCGTGGCCGGCGCCCTGGTGCCTTACAAAAGAGTTGATCTGGCAATCAGAGTTTTCAACGGGACCGGCGACCCTCTGGTTGTTGCGGGAGACGGCCCGGACCGTGAGAGACTGCAATCGATCGCGGGACCGAACATCAGCTTTCAGCAGGATCTGTCAGATCAGGAGATGAAAACTCTCTTTGCAGGTTGCCGGGCGCTCATCTTCCCCGGGGAGGAAGATTTCGGGATCATCCCGGTGGAAGCGATGGCATCAGGGAAACCGGTGGTTGCGTACGGGAAAGGAGGAGCGCTTGAAACGGTGCGTGACGGTGAAACAGGGATCCTCTTTGCTGAACAGACGGAAGATTCACTTTCCGCGGCAGTTCGCCGGCTGTGTGAAACGGTCTTTGATCCCGTCCTGCTCAGGGAGCACGCGATGAGGTTTGACCGATCGGTTTTTGAAGACAGAATGTCAGCGTTTGTTCGGAGGCATTGGGAGGAGTGGGTCCGTACCGGTTTGAGCCGTGAAGGCGGGTCATTTGCCCAACTCCCTGACTCCGGGTTTCGTTGACATTTCAACCCCTTTTTCGTATATTTTTTGACCATTTTTGCAAGGTTGAGCATGCCCACCGAGAGGGCTCGTCGAAACAAGGAATCCGGCCGGTTTGATATTGTCATTATCCCCGCAGGTGAAGGGGGGGCCTCCCGGAGTCTCTCTTTTTCGAAGCGAAAACTCTGGTTTGTGATCGCCGGGTCTCTCTTTGCAGTGTTCTTCATAAGTCTGGCAGGTTTGATATACACACCTCTCGCGCTGATTATCCCTCTTCCCAACTCTGTACTCGAAGAAAAGTACGGGCGCCAGCTTCTGGCAACCCAGATGGAGCTGAGAGCGCTCGGGCAGGAAGTGATCAGACTGGGTGAGTACAACAGACATTTAAGAACAATTCTCGGGGTCGGCCGGGCCGATTCAGCCGCGGCGATGTACGACCCGGCAGACTTTGTCGTTACCGAGCAGGATGCTTCGGTCCCGACTGACCTGATGCTCGAACCGTACGTCAGTGAATACGTTCCACAGGCGGGAAGCTACAGTCCCGTCAGCGTGGTTGTTGATGCCGGTCCGTCCGGCATGGTGCGACTCCCGTTCGTGAGTCCGGTTACGGGAATTGTGTCGCAGCGGTTTGAAGCGGACAAGGGGCATTTCGGAATCGATTTCGCGTCGAAGCTCGGGACTCCCGTTTTTGCTTCAGCGTCCGGTTCCGTGATTTTCTCCGGGTGGACACATGACGGCGGCAACATGGTGATGATCACCCATGGCAGCGGGTATGTCACCGTGTACAAGCATAACCAGACACTGCTTGTCGCCCCGCATGTGAATGTTGAACGGGGAGCGGTCATTGCCCTTCTCGGTTCGTCCGGATCAAGTACGGGGCCGCATCTCCACTTCGAGATCTGGAAGGATGGAAATCCGGTTGACCCGGAGGAGCTGTTGCTCGAGTCGATAGCGGGCTAGAACGATTTCAGGAAACAGGATCATGGCAGACAAAAATCAGGGACTCGGAGAGATCAGCCTCGTCGGCAAGGGGTCGAAAGTCGAGGGATCCATCAGCACCGACGGCGGAATTCGTATCGATGGAACCGTCGTCGGAGAGATCAAGGCAAAGTCGACTGCGGCTGTCGGTGAAGGAGGCGTTGTTGAGGGGAGCCTGACTGCAAAGAGTATTTCCGTGGCGGGAAAGGTTCAGGGGAATCTCACGGCAACAGAAAAACTGACGTTGGAAGCTCGATCGATCGTTTCAGGGGACATCCGTGCCGCGCGTTTGATCGTCGATGAGGGTGCTGTGTTTGACGGCAAATGTAAGATGAGCTCGGGTGCTCCCGACCCTGCGGCAAAAACCTAGGCCCGGTGTGACATGACATCACCTGGTGATCAGAAGCCGGGTGGCGGCATGCGGTTATGGAGCCGGGAACTCGGACCTTTTCTCACGCTCGGCATTCAGCTTGCAATCACAGTCGTTGGTTTTTTCTTCCTCGGTCGCTGGGGAGACCAGACCTTCGGCACAACTCCCTGGTTGACTCTGACAGGGCTCGCTCTGGGTGTGACCGGGGGATTCATCAAGTTCTTCCGGACCGTGACGAGACTCGGTGCCCGGTCTGATCAGGATGCGGAAGACCAGGAGCGGGATGGTTGATCGAACGTTCTTGTGGCATGTTGGTTTGACGATTGTGATCGCGGGAGCGGGCGGAGCGCTTCTTCTTTCCAGCTTAGCCGGGGAAGAAGTCCTGCTGGCGTTCGGTGTCGGCGCAGGGTTGAGCGTTCTGAACGCGGTGGTGGGGACGTTTTCCGCCGGATATGCGTTTGATAAGTCCCAGACCAGATTCATGAAGATCGTTCTGGGTGGGATGATGGTTCGGATGGGCGTACTCCTCGCTCTTCTGTTTGTTCTGATTAAGTTCGCTGAGTTGCACGTTCTGTCACTTACAATGTCCTTATTCGGTTTTTACCTTATTTTTCTTGTCATGGAAATTTTCTCGATTCAACGCCTGGTGGAAGGTCGGTCAGCATGAGCGTCCCTGTTTCGTCAGACACCACAGCGCTTCATCACGCGGCCGATAGTCTCGCGGCCGTCAGCCATGTTGCCGGTGAGCACAATATGTTCGCAGAACTGCTCCACCATGTGCAGGATTCCAATGAGCTGGAGATTCCGTTCGGCCATGTTTCACTCCCCCAGTTTGATCCGTTTATGATTGCCGGCATTTCATTCGACATGTCGATCACCAAGCATGTCGTCTTCCTCTGGATTTCGGCCGCGCTCCTTCTGTTGTTTGCCGTTCTCGCCGCGGGGCGGAACCGGAGATCCGCGGTTCCGACAGGCTTCGGAAACCTTGTCGAGATTTTTATCGTGTTTATCCGGGACGAGATTGTGTTGCCGAATATGGGAACAGCGGGCCTTCGTTATGTCCCCTACCTGCTGACTACATTCTTTTTTATTCTGATCATGAACCTGGCCGGACTGGTTCCGTACGGCGCAACCGCAACAGGCAACGTAAGCGTCACAGCAGGACTTGCCATCATCGCGTTTTTTGTCATCCAGGCATCAGCGATCAGGGCGCAGGGGATGGGGCATTATCTCGCACATCTGACCGGAGGAGTCCACTGGATTCTCTGGCCCATTATGATTCCGATCGAAATCCTCGGCCTTTTCACGAAACCGTTCGCGCTCTGCATTCGTCTCTTTGCGAACATGACCGGCGGCCACATCGTGATCGTCGCTCTGTTCGGGCTCATCTTCATCTTCAAATCGTATTTTATCGCCGTCGGTCCGTTCGCGTTCATCCTTGGCATTCTGATGCTGGAGATCTTTGTCGCCTTCCTGCAGGCGTACATCTTTACGATGCTGACTGCGCTCTTTATGGGCCTTGGCATCCAGGCGGCAGAAGCGCATTCGGAGGAGGGGCATGCCTGATTCTGTAACCCGCGGTATCAATTCTGTTCGAACACACATCAACCCATCTATCTCTTGAGGAGGAGTACCTAATGGAAGCAACAGGTCTTGGTTTTCTTGCAGCCGGTATCGGTGCAGCGCTGACGGTCATCGGGGCCGGTCTGGGAATCGGTAAACTTGCCGCGGCGGCAATGGAAGCAAGCGGTCGCCAGCCGGAAGTCGCCGGACAGGTTCGTACGTCGATGCTGATTGCAGCAGCGCTGATTGAAGGTGCGACATTCTTCGCTCTTGCTATCTGCATCATTCTCGCCACGAAGTAGCAATCAGAGGAACCCCATGCTCGAAATAAATCCAGGCCTCATTCTCTGGACGATCCTGACGTTTCTGGTTCTGATGGTGGTGTTGAGGATGCTTGCATGGAAACCTCTGCTCCATGCGCTGACGTCGAGGGAGGAGAAGATCCGGGTGTCGCTCCAGCAGGCGGAGGAAGCACAAAAGGCTGCCCGCGAACTTCTGGAAGAGAACAAGCAGCAGCTGGCGCGTGCGGAAGAGGAGTCACAGAAGATCATCCGGGAAGGAAGGGATCTCGGCGAAAAGCTGAAGTCCGAGATCGTTGATAAGGCGAACAGCTCCGCCCGACAGATGGTGGATCAGGCGAAAGATGAGATTCGCCGTGAACGGGAGGCTGCGATCATACAGCTCCGCGGCGAGGTGGCGGATATTGCGATCCTCGCTGCCGGCAAGATCCTGGACGAGAACCTTGATACACCGAAACAGCGGACGCTTGTTGACCGTGTCATCAAGGATATCGGAAAAGGGCCCCGCGCATGAGGAACACCAGGGTTGCGCGACGGTACGCCGTTGCGCTTATGGATGCGGCGGTCGAGCAGAACGCGGTAGAGGCTGTCGCGGCCGACATGAAGAAGCTCGGCGCGCTGCTGACGGAATCCAGGGAACTCTCGCTGTTCATCGTCAGCCCGATTATCCAGGCGGCAAAGAAGAAATCGGTGCTGCGCGAGGTCCTGAAGTCCCTCGTCGGAAAAGAAGTCCTGACCTTCTGCCTTCTGCTCGCTTCGAAGGGGAGGGAGGAGCATCTCCCGGTGATCGTCGAACAGTTTACCGGTCTGTACAATGAGCGTCTCGGGATCGTCGATGTCGATGTCAGTGCGGCAACCCCGCTCGGGGATGACCAACAGGAGAAGCTCAGGAAGGAACTGGAGCAGTATACTTCCCGCAAGGTACTTCTGAAGGCCGGAGTGGACAAGGATCTCAGAGGCGGGCTGTTGATCCAGATTGGAGATACGGTGCTTGACGGGAGCGTCCGGCACCAGCTGGAACGGCTGAAAGACCGGTTTGTCGCCGGTGGAACACTTTCCTAGAAACTGAGGATGAGAAGGAATTAGAAATGGCAGAAGTCAGACCGGATGAAGTCTCCGCCATCCTGCGCAGGCAGCTGGCGGGCTTTGAAAAAGAGATCGATGTCTACGATGTCGGAACCGTTCTCCAGGTCGGAGACGGTGTTGCGCGTGTGTACGGCCTGACCAAGGCGCTCATGAGCGAACTGGTTGAGTTTCCCCACGGCGTGTTCGGGATGGTTCTGAATCTCGAGGAGGACAATGTCGGCTGTATTTTATTCGGTGAGTCGAGCAAGATCAGCGAAGGGGATACGGTCAAGCGGACCGGCAAGGTTGCCTCCGTGCCGGTCGGCGAGGCGATGCTCGGTCGCGTCATCAATTCGCTCGGTCAGCCGACGGACGGACGCGGTCCGGTGAAAACCGATTCGATGATGCCGATCGAGCGAAAAGCTCTCGGTGTCATCCAGCGTCAGCCGGTGAAGGAGCCGCTGCAGACAGGGATCAAGGCGATCGATGCGATGATTCCGATCGGGCGCGGCCAGCGTGAGCTGATTATCGGAGACCGCCAGACCGGGAAGACCGCCGTGGCGATCGATGCCATCATCAATCAGAAATACACGCATACGGAAGAGGCAAAGAAGGCGGGGGTCAAGCCGGTCTATTGCATCTACGTCGCGATCGGTCAGAAGAGTTCCACGGTTGCCCAGGTTGTGAACAAGCTCCAGCAGGAGGGGGCGATGGACTACACCATCGTCGTCTCCGCCACAGCGAGCGATCCGGCGCCGATGCAGTATATCGCCCCGTACACGGGAGCGACCCTCGGAGAGTTCTTCAGGGACTCAGGGCGCCATGCACTCGTGGTCTATGATGATCTTTCCAAGCAGGCGCAGGCGTACCGTCAGGTGTCGCTCCTGCTCAGGCGGCCCCCCGGTCGTGAAGCGTACCCCGGAGATGTGTTTTACCTTCATTCTCGTCTGCTCGAGCGATCCTCAAAGCTCAACGATGACCTCGGTGGAGGAAGTCTGACCGCCCTCCCGGTGATCGAAACCCAGGCAGGAGACGTCTCTGCCTACATCCCGACCAACGTCATCTCCATTACGGACGGCCAGATCTATCTGGAGCCGTCACTGTTCAACTCCGGTGTCCGTCCGGCGATCAACGTCGGGATCTCTGTCTCCCGTGTCGGCGGAAACGCCCAGATCAAGGCGATGAAGCGGATTGCGGGAAGACTGCGTCTCGAGCTCGCACAATACCGGGAGCTGGAGGCGTTTGCCAAATTCGGATCGGATCTTGACAAATCGACTCTCGCTCAGCTCAGACGAGGTTCACGTCTTGTCGAGCTGCTGAAGCAGGGGCAGTATGTCCCGATGACAGTGTCGAAGCAGGTCGTCAGTATTTTCGCGGGAACGAACGGCTACCTCGATGAGATTCCTCTGGAGCATGTCGGGCGCTACGAGAGCGAACTGCTCGAGATGATGGAGCTGAAGCATGGTGCGATCCTGAGTGAGATTGCCGAGAAGCGGGATCTCTCCGAGGAAATGACGACAAAGCTGAAGGATCTCCTCGGCCGGTTCACCGAATCGTTCAAAGTCACAGTCAGCAAATAGCGATGGCAACGCTCCGCGAAGTTCGGAACAGGATCACCGGTGTCAAGAAGACGCAGAAGATCACGAAGGCGATGAAGATGGTTGCCGCCGCAAAACTCCGGCGCGCGCAAAGCGGTGTCATTGCCGCACGGCCATATGCCGCGACCATGAAGAACCTCCTTTCACAACTCGTCCGCAGTGTCGATACCAGTGTGAATCCCCTGCTTGCTGCCAGAGATGCCCGGTCCATCGCTGTGATCGTCGTGACGTCCGACCGCGGGCTCTGCGGAGGGTTCAACGCCAATCTGATCAGGACTACCCTTCAGCATCTCGGTGAGAAGTATCCGGGGGTGCAGGAGGAGGGGCGGCTGAAACTCTTCTGTGTCGGAAAAAAGGGCTGCGATTTCTTCTCGAAGCGACAGTACACGATTGCCGGAAAGTATGTCGACGTGTACAGTGACCTCGTGTTCACACAGGCACAGGCGATCTCCCGTGAGGTGGTCGATGGATTCCTGAAGGGAGAGATCGATGTGGTGGAGATCGTCTACAACGAGTTCCAGTCGGTTGCCAGGCAGAACGTCGTGTTTGAGAGATTTCTTCCGATCCAGACGGAAATTGAAGCTGTCGAGGACGCGAAGACGGTTGACTATCTGTACGAACCCTCGACGGTGGAGATCGTGGATGCTCTTCTGCCGCGGCACCTGAACTTCCATATCTGGAAAGCTCTGCTGGAATCCAACGCTGCCGAGCAGGGGGCCAGAATGGCGGCGATGGAAAACGCCACGGAGAACGCGAACGAAATGATTTCCCACCTTCAGCTTGTGTATAACAAGGCCCGCCAGGCGGCGATTACGAAGGAACTGCTTGAGCTTGTCGGCGGAGCGGAAGCTCTGAAGAAGGCGGGCTGACAGACCTGCGGAGGCAGTCGTTCCGGGCACCGCTCTCAAACGGGCGGTGCCGCTGTTTTTGGCCTGTTTTTCCTTCCCCGATGAATTGAAACAGAAGCCGATTTTGCTTATTTTTAAGGTCCTTTTCCCCCTGCACGCAGGGGTGTAGTTTCTCCGGGATACCGATGTTTGAAGAGTTAAGCAGCAAGCTCGACCTCGTTCTCAAGAAACTCCGCGGCGAAGGAAAACTCACTGAGGAGAATATCACCGGGAGCCTTCGGGAAATCCGGCGGGTACTCCTGAATGCCGATGTGAATTACAAGGTCACCGGTGAGTTCATCGAATCCGTGCGCGAGCGGGCACTGGGTCGCGAGGTTCTTCAGAGCATCACTCCGGGCCAGCTCATTGTCAAGATCATCCATGACGAGCTGATCGGACTGCTTGGTGGTGTCAGTGCCGAAGTTGGATATGCCGATCCGCCCCCGACGGTGATTCTGGTGGCGGGATTGCAGGGTTCCGGGAAAACAACGTTTTGCGCGAAGTATGCGCGTTGGATGAAACAGCAGGGGAGACACCCTCTGCTGATCGCCGCAGATGTCCAGAGGCCGGCGGCGATCGATCAGCTCGAGAAGCTCGGGAAGGAAATTGAGATCCCGGTCTACCTCGAGCGGGGAGCCGGGGCGGTTTCGATCACCTCGAAGGGGATCGAACATGCGCGAAAAAACGCCCGCGATATCGCGATCGTCGATACTGCCGGCCGGCTGCATGTGGACCAGGAAATGATGGATGAAGTTGCGGCGATCAGGGATGCCGCAAAGCCCCATGAGATTCTGTTCGTTGTCGATGCGATGACCGGTCAGGATGCTGTGAACACGGCCAGGGCTTTCAACGACCTTTTGAATTTCGATGGGGCCGTCCTGACCAAGATGGATGGTGACGCACGAGGAGGGGCAGCCCTTTCCCTCCGCGCAACGGTCGGTAAGCCAATCAAGTTCATCGGGATCGGCGAAAAGCTGGATGCACTCGAGCGCTTTCATCCGGACCGGATGGCGTCGCGGATCCTCGGGATGGGTGATGTCGTCACGCTCGTGGAGAAGGTCCAGGAGCAGTTCGACGAGAAGAAAGCGGTCAAGCTCGAGGAAAAACTCAGGAAGTCACGCCTGACCCTTGAGGACTTCCTCGAACAGCTGCAACAGATCCGTAGTATGGGTCCTCTGGACCAGGTCATGGGGATGCTCCCCGGAATGCCGAAACTTCCGCAGGGAGCGGCAGTGGATGAGAAAGCTCTTGTACGGATTGAGGCGATCATCAGATCGATGACTCCGAAAGAGAGGAACCATCCACAGATCATTAACGGGAGCAGAAGGCGGCGAATCGCCGCCGGGAGCGGAACCACGGTTCAGGACGTCAACAGGCTGATGAAACAGTTTGATCAGATGCAGAAGATGATGAAGACGCTGACACGGAAGGGCCCGAAAGGGCGGCGCTTCAGGGGCCTTGGTCTTCCTTCCTGACAAAACAGAATAGTAACGATTCAATCATTCGAGAGGAGAAACGCATTGGCTGTACGATTGCGATTACGGCGGGCAGGGAAGAAGAAGATGCCGATGTACCATATTGTTGCTGCAGATTCCAGAGCAGCCAGAACAGGAAAGTTCCTGGAGATCATCGGGCGGTATGAGCCGATGAAGGACCCCGCGCTCGTGAGCACGCAGGAGGATCGCCTGTTTTACTGGCTCGGGCATGGAGCGCTTCCGACAGACACTGTCCGAAGCCTCCTGCAGAGAAACGGCTCGTGGATCAAGTGGTCCCTGGTGAAAAAGGGAACTGACGAGGAGACGATCTCGAAAGAGATGGAGAAGTGGCAGATGCTGCAGGAAGCCAAACGGCGGAGGGAAGCAGAGAAGAGGGACGCGCGGAAAGCGCGCCGAAAAGCTGCCAAGGCTCCCGCAGCACCGGATGCTGAGGCCGCCCCGGCCAAAGCTGAGAAAGCCCCGGCCGCCGCTGAACCAAAGGCTGAAGCGCCACCGGGCAAGGCTGAGAAAGCCCCGGCCGCCGCAGAGCCAAAGGCTGAAGCACCACCGGCCAAGCCGGAAAAGGTCCCTGCTCCCGCGGCATCGAAAGCTGAGGTCGCCGAGGGTAAGTCGGATAAGGACGCGGAGACCGGCAAGCCGGAATAATGAGCACGACACTCTGTGCGATCGGCAGGGTGGTGAAGGTTTTTGGCATCAAGGGTGAGCTGGTGGTGGAACCGATGACATCCCTTCCGGAGCGGTTTTCCGATCTTCACGAAGTATTCGTGGGTGCCACCGATCAGGAGGTTTCGCGACAGCAGGTTGAATCTGTCCGTGTCGGACAGAAGGGTATCCGCCTCCGGTTTGAGGGGTGCATTGACAGGAACCAGGCGGAAGCATTCATCGGTTCTTTCTTGTTTGTTCCGGAATCGGAACGGATTTCTCTTCCCGAAGGGAGTTATTTCATCGATGACCTGGTCGGCTTCCGGGTGGTCGCTGAATCAGGTGAGCCGTTAGGGGTGTTGACCGAGGTGATGCAGTTGCCGGGTCAGGATGTGTATGTTGTTGAAAGCGGGAAGGGGCAGGTCATGGTGCCTGCGGTTCTTGAGTTCATTCGCAGTGTTGATCTGAAGGAACGCGTGATGGTGGTCAGACTTATTGATGGTTTCCTGCAGCATGATCCGGATTGACATTATCACCGGTTTCCCGACGCTGGTTTCAGGTCCTCTGCAGGAAAGCATCCTGAAGCGTGCGAGGGAGAGCGGACTTGCCGAAATCCATGTGCACGACCTGAGAACGTTCAGCGTCGACAAGCACCGGACGATCGACGATACGCCGTTCGGCGGCGGAGCCGGGATGATCCTGAAGCCGGAACCGGTGTTCCGGTGCATCGAGGAGCTGATGTCGAACCGTTCCTATGATGAGGTTATCTATTTAAGTGCTGACGGAGAGCCGTTTGTTCAAAAGACCGCCAATCAGCTTTCTTTGAAGCAAAACCTGATCCTTTTGTGTGGTCACTACAAGGGGATCGATGAGCGAATCCGGGAGACGCTGGTGACCAGAGAGATATCGATCGGAGATTATGTGCTGACCGGGGGCGAGCTCCCTGCCCTTGTCGTGGTCGATGCGGTCGTGCGGCTCGTCCCCGGCGTGATCAGCGACAGTGAATCACTCCTGACCGATTCGTTTCAGGAGGATATGCTGGACAGTCCCCAGTACACAAGACCGGCTGAATTCCGGGGTATGAAGGTTCCGGATGTTCTTCTCTCGGGAGACCATAAGGCGATCGACCGGTGGCGTGCGGAACAGCGAGCGAAAAGGACGCGGGAACGCAGAAGCGATTTATTGGAACAGTCATAATGGAGAAATGTCATGAATAAGGTTCGGTTGGTCGAGGCGACGCAATTAAGAACGGACATACCGGACTTTGTACCGGGTGACACCGTCAATGTGCACGTCCGTGTCATCGAGGGAGACAAGGAACGGGTTCAGCAGTTTCAGGGTGTGGTGATCGGAAGGCATGGAGCCGGGATGAATGCGACCTTCACCGTCAGAAAGGTCTCGGAAGGCGTCGGGGTCGAGCGTACATTTCCTCTTCATTCCCCCCGCCTCGCGAAAATTGTGCGTGTGAAGGAGGGGGCAGTCCGAAGGGCGAAACTCTATTATCTGCGCGAGCTTGCCTCCAAGGCGATTCGTCAGAAAACCAGTGCATAAGTCAACAGGATTCGGTACCCTTTGTCTGAAGTGCCCCCCGTGGGTCCGCAGGTCAAGTTGCCGCTCATAACCAAAGGAGGAACACCTATGAAGAATCTTTCACGAATATTTCTTGTCGCATCACTTGCGATAAGTGTTGGTCTGGTGTTTTCCGGATGTAAGGATGACGAAAACCCGACTGATCCTGGTCTCGGCGGCGGTGGGATCACGTCACCTGCATTTCCGAACAACACGGCGAACCTTGCCCCGGGCGGCGCCGCAGCGGTGGGAACACTCAGCGGAGGTACTCCGCCATACGCCATCAAGACGGCACCGAACGCCTCCGTGGCGACAGCGGCATTGAGCGGGACGAACATGGAAGTGCTCACGATCACTCCGGTTGCCGTTGGTACGACGAGCGTCACCATCGAGGATGCCTCGACTGCCAGCAACGACAGCCCTTCCGGACTTGAAACCGTTATCAGCATTGTCGTCTCAGAAGGCGGCGGTGGTGGCGGAACAGGCATTGCAGGCTCGGGAACAATGACGCTGAATACATCGATTGCGAACTTCAGCGCCAGCGGAACATATAACGAGAATGCCGTGAGCGGACAGGGTGTTGGGGGTGTCCGGTACAGTACCGGCGACAACCCTTCGGCCTTCTACCGACTCGACCTTATCGCGTACAATGCCCGGTCGCTGACCGATGCAGACCTCGTCGTGATGAGCTTCCAGTCTGCCGAGAATCAGGACCTGATGACAGGGAACTTCTCATTCACGCCGATGGGCGGAGCGTTTGCGAATGCATCGTTCGGGTTTGGCATTAACCTGAGTGATCCCAATGCGGTTCTTTATACAACGCTCAGTGGAAGCACGACCCTTGCTTCCCTTACACAGACCACGGCATCGGTCATCAAGGTGTCAGGGGATGCTCTGAATCCTCAGAATCCGACGATGACTGCACAGATTACCGGCGGTGCAGCAGACGTCAATGGTATCGGTCAGGGGGATGCCCCGTTCGGCGATACCGAAATTGAACGGGCGGTGCTGGAGTTCTATCAGCGGTGGAAAGCACAACAGGACGTCAGGTAGGATTCATCGTAGAAACAATTCACAAGCCGGCTCCCGATCGGGGCCGGCTTTTCTGTCTATGAAAACCCGTATTGCAATCCCGGACACTCCTCACTGCATTCCCCTGATTCACCTGCTTGAGGAGATCGATTCCTTCGCCGTGGCCCGGGGAACGACCGATGCGGTCGCACGGATGCTCCGTCGACGCGAGGTTGATGTCGCGTTCGTTTCCCCGATGGAATATGCCCGTGAGAGTTCTGAATACCGGATCCTCCCCGGATACTCCGTTTCCTCTCTGTCCGGCATCAAGCTCTGCTTCCGGGAAGGACTCAGGACGATTCGATCACTGGCCGCCGATCCCTCCAGAATCTCGGAAATTGTTCTGGCCCAGATTGTCCTCCGGGAGGAATTCGAATCCCGCCCGTCGATCGTTCCCATCGTGGATGCCGCTGTTGATACGATGCTGGAGAAGGCGGAAGGAGCACTGTGGCTCCCCGGACAAACCGGACAAACGCCTCCTCCTGCCGCGCTCGATCTCGTTGAAGCATGGGGCGAAATGGTCCAGCTTCCATATGTCCATGGGGTGCTCTGTGTCCGTGAAGACTTTCCGGCTTCGGACGGACGTGCATACCTTCTCGAGAGTGATCTGGTAGAAGAGGTCAGACGGGTCGAATACTTGCTCCCGGGGCCGCCGGAGTTGCTCACGATCCTCGAGGGATGTGAGTATGCGCTCGATGAACCGGCGCGGGAGGGGATAGCGGAGTTCCTCCGTTACGCGCACTACCACGGCATGATCCGTGATGTCCCATCGGTTCGCATGTACAGTGCACCGGACGAAGAGAATGAAAATTGAAACTTTGTCCGAAGTTGGGTAGATTCCTTCAACCGTTCCCCTATGCTGACATCGCTTGCCATACGAAACTACGCCCTTGTCGATGAGCTGAGCGCGCATTTCTCCGGTGGCCTTGTGATTCTCACCGGAGAAACGGGGGGAGGCAAGTCGATCATTATCGGTGCTCTTGGATTCCTCCTTGGTGAACGGGCTTCTGCAACCAGCGTGCGGAACGGGACTCCAAAGGCAGTGGTCGAAGGAGTGTTCGCGGTTGGCACGCACAATGGCGTATCCGACTTTCTCCGGGATCACGAACTCGACCAGTCCCGTGAATTGATCCTTCGGCGCGAGCTCACAACAGGGGGCCAGAACCGCTGTTTCATCAATGATACCCCGGTCTCCCTGACCCTTCTTCGTGAAGCAGGTGACCTGCTGGTCGATATCCATGGCCAGCATGAGCATCAATCCCTCTTGCGGACTTCCACCCATATCGATGTTCTCGATGCATGTGCAGCGACCCACCGTGAACGCGCAGCGTATGAAGATGCCCTGGCCCGACTTCGTCAACTGAGGATCGACTTCGATGATGCAGAGAAAAAGGCATCGGAGCTCCGGGAACGGAATGACCTGTACCGGTTTCAGCTGCAGGAGATCGATGAGGTCAGGCCCGATACGGATGAGGATGAGGAGCTGGCCGCTGAGGAGAGGGTCATCGACAATGCTGAAAAGATAGCGACGGAAGCGGAAGAACTGTCTTCCCTTCTCTATGAAGGAGAGCCGTCCGCCTATGATCTGCTCGCGCGAGCTCAGGAGAAGCTCAAGCACCTTTCGGGGTTTGATCCGTCGTTCGCTCCGGCAATGGAAGAGATCGAGTCGGCCCGGGCGATCCTTGAAGAGCTTGCCCGGTTTGTCCGTGACTATACGTCCCGCATCGATTTCAGTCCTGAGCGAGCGGAAGAGGTGAGAGACCGGCTTGGCCGGCTCAGCCTCCTGAAGAAGAAATATGGCGGGTCGATCGACCAGGTGCTTGAACACAGAGAGCGGATTGCTGCCGACCTCCGCCAGACGGAGACACTCGACAAAGAGCTGGAACGCCTCTCTGAGGAAATCGCGAGTCAGGCCGCCCGTTGCGGGGAGCTCGCCGCGGTTCTTTCAAAGAAGCGCATCGGGGCGATTCGTACGATACAGCCGGACGTTGTCCGGGCGCTCAAGACGCTCGGGATGCCCCACGCCGACTTTTCGATTCATCACACACTGACCGAGGTTCCGGAAAACGATGACGACGGTTCCGAGGTTGTCGTTCGCAGCCGAAAACGGCTCCGGCTTACAGGGAAAGGAATCGATGAGATCGAATTTCTGGTCAGCGCCAACCTTGGGGAAAAGCCCCGCCCGCTCGCGAAGATTGCATCCGGCGGGGAGATCTCCCGGGTCATGCTGGCGCTGAAGAGTATTCTGGCAAGAAAAGACCGAATGCCGCTTGTGGTTTTCGACGAGGTCGATGCAGGAGTGAGCGGAAGGATAGCGGAAGCGGTCGGGCAGAGCCTCAAGCGGCTCGCCGATGGCACCCAGGTCATCGTGATTACGCACCTGCCGCAGATTGCCGGCCTCGCCGACGAACATTTCGCCGTCGCCAAGGAAGAAGAGGGCGGCCGGACACGAACTGTTCTGAAGAAGCTGAATGCCGAGGAACGGGTTCGCGAGGTGGCACGGCTTCTTTCCGGAGCGAAGGTCACAGACGCAGCGATGACCGGCGCCCGGGAACTGATCCAAACAGTTCATTAGATTATGGGATTTCAAAAACTGATGCCGGTGGCAGATCTGCCCGAAGGCTCGCACAAACGGGTCGTCCTCGGAAAGAAGCCGATCGCGCTTTTTCATTATGACGGAGCTGTAACGGCTCTGGGGAACGCCTGTCTGCACAAAGGTGGTGACCTCGGCCTGGGATTTGTCCGGAAACTGGATGACGGGGAACTGTATGTCGCATGTCCCTGGCACGGGTGGCAGTATCACCTCCGGACAGGAAAAGCTCCGCACGGGTTTGAGGACCAGCAGTCAGTCTATGAAATAAAGATCGAGGATGGCCATATCTTCGTTTCTGAGGAGCCTGTGACCAGGGCGCGCAAGGCCTCCCACAAGGATGATCCTCTGGCTGATCTCAGGAAGCTCGAATACCAGACAACCCCGGACTCCCTGAATATCCTCGGCATCTCGTCGAGCAACATGAATGATGAGCTGCCCAGAGTCTCAACATCGGACTCGGCGCTCAGGAGTGCTCTGGAAATTGCCGCCGCGGAACACGGTGCGGCCACGCGTTATGTTGAACTTCGCAAACTTCTTTTCAGGCACTGCGAAGGATACTACAGCCGGCATGAGTCCGCCTGCACCTGGCCATGCTCGATATCGGAGATGAACCCTGACGACGGGATGACGGAGCTCTACCGTTCGATCGTCCTCTGGGCCGATGTTGTTATCCTCGCAACCCCGATTCGCTGGGGTAATGCCTCGTCCCTCTACTACAAGATGGCGGAACGGCTCAACTGTGTTCAGAACCAGATAACACTGTTCGACAAGGTCCTGATCAGGAACAAAGTAGCGTCGTTCATCATCACCGGAGGGCAGGACAATATTCAGCAGGTCGCAGGCCAGCTGACGACATTCTTCACGGACCTGGGATTCATGTTCCCCCCCTTCAACTTTGTCGGATGGAGCCGCGGGTGGACGGCGGAAGATATGGAGGAGAATACGGTCGTATTCCAGCGAAGCCGTTATATCAAACGGTCGGTCAAAGAGCTGGTGAAGAATTCGGTCATGCTGGTGCAGCAGGTCAAGGGGATGGACTGCTCCAATCTCCACACACCAAAACCATCGATCAGGGAAGCACGGTCAATGCGGGCCGGACAGACGACTCGGGAAGAAGGAAGCTGATGCCGTTAGCATTGTACAACACCCTCACAAGAAAGAAAGAAGCCTTCAGTCCGCTGCGGAAGGGACGTGTGGGAGTGTATGTCTGCGGTCCGACCGTCTACGGCCATTCTCATCTCGGGCACGCAAAGAGCTATGTCTCGTTCGATGTTCTTGTGCGCTATCTTCGCTTCCTCGGCCATGACGTACACTATGTGCAGAACATCACCGACGTCGGCCACCTCCTGGGTGAGACGAACGAGGGAGAGGACCGGATTCTGATGCAGAGCAGGGTGGAGCAGAAGCACCCGATGGAGATCGCTGAGGAATATACCCGCAGCTACTTCGAGGATATGGATGCTCTTCGCGTCGGCCGTCCCGATATTTCTCCCAGGGCCTCGGGGCATATTCCCGAGCAGATCGAGATGATCCGGGGTCTGGTCGACAAAGGAATCGCTTATGAAGCCGGCGGTTCGGTGTATTTCGACGTCAGGAAATTTCCGAGGTATGGACAGCTTTCCGGACGAAAGGTCGAGGAAATGGAAGCGGGGACCAGGGTTGAGGTAAAATCGGAGAAACGCCATCCTGCCGATTTCGCTCTCTGGAAAAAAGCTGAACCGGAGCATATCATGCAGTGGCCTTCTCCGTGGGGCGTTGGTTTTCCGGGCTGGCATATCGAATGCTCCGCGATGTCTATGAAGTATCTGGGAGAAGGATTCGACATTCATGGCGGCGGTCTGGAGAACCAGTTTCCCCATCACGAGTGTGAGATAGCTCAGAGTGAAGGATGGTCGGGGAAGCCGTTCGTACGATACTGGCTGCACAACAACATGGTGACGGTCGATGGGCGGAAAATGGGGAAATCCCTCGGCAATTTTACGACGCTGAAAGATGCATTCCGGAAATGGCGTCCCGATGTGGTACGGTTCTTCATCCTGCAGAGTCACTACCGGAGTACACTGGATTTCAGCGGTGAAGCTCTCGAAGCGGCCGGCACAGGTCTCAGCCGCCTCACCAATACCGTTCGGGCTCTCAGAGAGGGCGTGCAATCGGGAAGTGGTGAGGGCCGGGAGGGGGGAGTCGATGCGGCGAAGTACCGTGCGATGTTTCTTGAGGCGATGGATGATGATATCAACACACCACAGGCGATTGCCGTGCTGTTCGATCTATCACGCGAAGTGAATGCCCTGATCGCCGAAGGGAAGATGTCCCGTGCCGCAATGAACCATGTACTGAACGTGTTTTCCGATCTGGCCGGGAATATTCTCGGGTTGCATTTTGAAGATGAGAGGAGAGGAGAAAGTCTCGAGTCCGGTCTCATGGAGGTGCTGCTCAGGATCCGGGCTGACCTCCGCGCGAACAAACAATGGGCGCTGTCGGACAAACTGAGGGATGAGCTGGTGAAGGTTGGTGTGGTCATTGAGGACAAGAAGGAGGGGACTTCATGGAGAAGGATGCAAAGCACGGATCCGGAAGGGTAGCACACCGGGAATCGGCATGATCTCCCTGATCCGCAGTTCCGTTCACGCCCTGGTGGCGGTGTGCGCCGTTTGTGTCCTGATCCTGAACCCGGTCATGGCCCGCGCGCAGGGCTCCGGCGGCACCGGTGGCGGCGCCGAGCCGAGGTTTCTTGTTGATGCGCCGACCGCTGGAATGCTTTCGGGCGGAACGCTCGCCATGGATCTCGATTTTTTCCAGGATGGAGGAGTCCTGGCGGGGGTGAGTTTCGGGGTACTCAACCGGCTCAGTATCGGTATCAGCTACGGAGGCTCAGGACTGATCGGGAACGAAACCGCGGTGTTCAATCCCGCACCTGGCTTCAATGTGAGGGTCAGGCCGTTTGAGGAAGGACTTTCATTCCCCGCGCTTGTCCTGGGCTTCGATTCACAGGGAAAGGAAAGCTATCTCGACGATCTCGATGAGTATACGATCTTGTCGAAAGGGTTCTTCCTTGCGGCCAGTAAGAACTTCGGATTTGCCGGATTCCTTTCTGTCCATGGAGGGTTGAACTACAGCCTCGATCAACCGGCCGATGACCGTACCGTAGATTTTTTTCTCGGGGCAGAGAAGACGATCGGGTCTGTGATCTCCGCCCTGGTTGAGTACAACAGTGGAGGAGGCCCCACATCGAGGGACCGCGGGTATATGAATCTCGGCCTTCGCTGGTCCGTCGGAGGAGGTTTCACGCTGGGATTCGACCTCAAGGATCTTACAAGAAACGGGGGGAAGGTCTCGATCGGCAACCGCTCGGTCAAAATCGAGTTTCAAAGCCCTCTCTAGCCTGTTCTGCCCTGTGAACAGCGCAGAAGCCGGGTGTCCACATTCATAGACAAGTTTCATTCTCTCTGTATCTGAGATCGCCCGTTTTGACACGAAACAGGCAGTTTTCCAAGCCCCTTCATCTGGCACCAATCTTGCATTTTCTTTGGTGCCGGTTCATTCTCAGGTAGTCCAATCCTCCCCCGAAAACTGAAGGTTCGGATATGAAAACTCAACGACGACTTGCTCCATTATTTGCGGCAGTACCGTTTCTGCTCCTGCCGATCGGAGGTTGCTACACGCAACTCGGATCGATGGAGGATGCGTACGACGACACGGGGATTGTCGAGGAGGAGATTCAGGAGGAGTTTCCCGCAGAAGAATTCGACCGCGATTATCCGTCATCCAATTATTATGCGACATTCACATATTACCAGCCTGGTGTAGCGATCGGGTTCGGATGGTATGATCCCTGGTACTACTCCTATTATCCGGGTTGGTGCGCTCCCTATTACCCGGGATACGGCTGGTGTGTATCACCGCCGGTGTATGCCTGCTGGCCCTATGCGCCGGTATACTATCCCACTCCTTACTACGGTCACTACTATCCCGGAGGGTCATACCCGGGAGGTGGAACACCGTATGCCTCCGACACAAGAGATTTTGGCAGGACCCGCGGTTTCACTGATGGAACAAGACGAACACGCGGCGGATCCGGCATTGCCCCGAGGACGAATCCATCCGGCGGGAGTGATGAACGGATCGCGACTGTATCCCGTCAGCTCCCCCCCCGGCGCACAGGTACGGTGGCAGCCAATCCCGGAGGGACCCCTGAAACACCGAAGAGGCAGGTGACGAAGCGACGCACCCCTCCAAGCAGAGGTACGGTGTCGACACCGCCCCCGCCTTCGACAAGGAGCGGGAATGCGACTCCGCAGGGGACGCGTCGCGGATCGGTTTCCACGCCCCCCAGGTCAACCCCTGCGCCGTCATCACCGGGGGGAAACCAGAGCCAGGCCAGAAGCAGCGGCGGTCAGAGAAGCGGCGGACGAAGGTAAGCTGTGAGACCGGCAACAATCATAGTGTGCGCGGCTCTCGTTGCTGCGATTGCTCCCGGCACTGCTTCGGCGCAGTTTCCTGAGGATGCACTGCGGTTCTCGACGCTCGGGACCGGTGTGGGAGCGCGCTCCCTCGGAATGGGGAACGCGTATACAGGTGTTGCCAGCGACTTTTCCGCACTGTACTGGAATCCGGCGGGACTTGCGCAGATGCAGTACAGTGAGTTTCAATTCGGGCTCTCACATCTGAACTATCAGAATTCCGGGGATTACTTCGGGTCGACGACATGGTACTCCAATAACGGAACAAGCCTGAATTCCCTCGGCCTCGTGTATGCTGTACCGACCCGGCGTGGAAATCTCTCGGTGGCGATCGGTTATTCGCGCCACAGCAGCTTCACAACCGGTCTCTCTTTCTCCGGTTTCAATCCTGTCGGCAGTCTGATTCAGACATGGGCTCCGGACGGGCAACCATATCCACCGGATCTCACGATCGCGGAGGAGCTGGGACTTGCGACTGCTGATACCACAACCGGCCTGTTCGTCTCACCAATCAATGGTAATCTCACACAGTCGGGCAGAGTCCTCGAAGGAGGAGGCCTTGACAACTGGTCGGTCGGAGGCGGCGTAGACGTCGCCGAGAACGTCTCCATTGGTGCGACCCTGACATTTCTGACCGGGACCTATTCCTACGACCGCACCTACACGGAAACCGATGATCAGAACCTCTGGTCGGAGTTTCCGTTCGATATGGAAGAGCTTGTTGTGGATGAATACATAAGGAGCGACATCAGCGGGTTCAACGCGCACCTTGGAATGATGGCGAGGGTCCCGGGGTTCATGAGGTTCGGGCTTTCTGTCCGTACGCCGACATCGTACTCCATAAAGGAGGAATTCGGGCAGCTGGCAGACAGCTATTTCGACAACGGTGATATTCTCCCGGTCGAAGGGTCATACGAGTCGATCGGTTTCGGCGAGTACAGGGTGGTCTCCCCCTGGGTCTTCAGCGGCGGAGTATCCATCATGATCCTGAACTTCGTGTTCTCGGGTGACATCGAGTATACCGATTGGACCCAGTTGAGATTCGAGGATGCCACAAGAGAAGTCATGTCAAAGAACGCGGATATCAAGGAGATTTTCAGGCCGGCTGCCAATGTTCGTCTTGGTGCTGAATGGAACCCCCTCGGACTTGGCCTACGCTTCCGTGCCGGGGCCATCTATAACCAGTCCCCCTACCGGCAGGATGGTCTGTCGGAAGAAGCGGCCTTCGAGTACGACCAGAAGTACCTGACAGCCGGCCTTGGTATTCCGCTGGGAGGTTTTGCCATGATTGATCTGGCCTACGCCTACGGGTGGTGGAAGACCGACCGCATAAACTTCGACGCAACGTCCCGTGTCGATGAAGACATCCAGACTCACAACGTTATGGCGACATTCTCCGTCCGTTTCTAGACTTTCCTCATCCCCCGCAAAGAATCCAGTCACCCCGGCGGCTTGAAACAGGATCAACGGATGAATATATTGTCCGTGTTCTTTCCTGATTGACTCATTCCGGAGGCGTGTTGACCAGACGTGCAGGGCTCTTCGCCGGTGCCGCGGGGCTTGTCCTCGTTGTGTGCATCGGGGCATTCCTCTTCTTTCGGTACCAGGTCACAAAATCCTTCCCGGAAACCTCCGGAACTCTCGTTCTCCCCTCGCTTGATTCCTCCGTTACGGTTGACCGTGATCAGTTTGGCGTCCCACTCATCACTGCATCGAGTGAACATGATCTCCTGGTTGCAACCGGCTTCGTCCACGCGCAGGACCGGTTGTGGCAAATGGATATCAGTCGCCGGGCGGGAGAGGGACGACTGTCTGAGGTGTTCGGCGAAGTGACCGTTCCGTACGACAGGATGTTCCGCATCGTGGGAATACGGCGTGCGGCTGAGCAGGTGGAACGCGTTCTCAGCCCAAGTTCGCGACAGAGGCTCGAGTGGTACGCGGAAGGCGTGAATCTCTGTATTCAGACCCAGGCGGGAAAGCTCCCTCTCGAGTTTGATTTTCTTCAGTACGAACCGGAGAGATGGACGGTGACCCACTCTCTCATCGTTGCCCAGATGATGGCCTGGGAGCTGAACCTCTCGTGGTGGACCGATCTCACATTTGGTACAATTGCCGGGACGGTCGACTCGGTCCGTGCGTCTCACATCCTGCCCGGATATCCGGAACGGATCAAACCAATCGTTGACGGAAGATCCGGTGATGCGGGGCGGGCATTGCTTGCTCTCAGCAATGAGTACCGTCGGTTCCGCGGCTATGGCGGGATCGGCGGAGGGAGCAATGCGTGGGTGATTGCTCCGGGCAAATCGGCTTCAGGACATGTTATACTTGCGAACGACACACATCTCCATCTCCAGTTGCCGTCGAAATGGCATGAAATGCACCTGAGGATTCCCGGACATCAATCCGGCGGCATGAGTATTCCCGGTACACCCGGTATTGTCTCCGGACAGAACGGCCGCATTGCGTGGGGAGTCACGAACATGATGGCTGATGAGTCTGATTTCTACATCGTCCGGGTCGACACGGCCGACTCGACGAGGTACTGGCACGATGGCGCCCTGCGATCAATGGAACAGCGAACGGAAGAGATTCTGGTCGATGGGGCGGATCCGGTTCCGGTCACGATTCGCTCGACTCACCACGGTCCGATCGTGTCGGATATCGTATATCCCCTGCGGCGCTCGGATCTGCCATTCGTGGCCGCGATGAGGTGGACGGGCTACGAGCCGGCTGACCGCGTGGAGGCGTTCCACCGGATCAACAATGCTTCGAACTGGGCGGAGTTTCTTGAGGGGGTGGAAGCGTTTCCGGGACCCGGCCAGAACTTTGTGTATGGCGACATGGAGGGAAATATCGGCTACGCCTCGGGAGGATTGATCCCGATCCGCGGAAAAGGAAACAGTCTCCTTCCGCTTCCGGGATGGACGTCCTCCGCGGATTGGAGAGGATATGTACCGGCTCGCCGGATGCCCCGTCTGTTCAATCCGCCGGAGGGATTTGTGGCGACCGCGAACAATCGAATCGCTGACAGGAGTTTTCCCTACCATATTTCTGATCTCTGGGAGCCTCCCGCGCGCATTCAGAGACTCCGTGAATTGCTGAGCGAGCAGATACTCTTTTCGGTGCATGATTTCGAACTGATGCAGAATGACATGTTTTCCCATCATGCGCGGGAACTCGTTCCCTATTTTCTTGAAGCGTGGGAGGACACCCTGCTCGGCTTCCCTGACGAGGAAAGAATCAGGGGGTACTTCCGGAACTGGGATTTCACGTTCTCTCAGGAAGACAGGGCGACTGCACTGTTTCAGCAGACCTTCGTCCGGCTTCTGACGAACCTGTACGGGGATGAGCTCGGACCCGACCTCCTTCACGATTTCGTGATGCTGGGTAATATACCAATCCGCGTCACGCAGGCCCTCGTGGAATCAGGGCGTTCTCCCTGGTTTGATGATACGGGGACTCCTGAGGTTGAAAACCGGAAGGAGATCCTCTGTCGCAGTCTTGCGGAAGCGGTTTCTCTGCTGACAGAGCGCTTCGGTCCCGATACACGGTTCTGGCGATGGGGAGCGATGCACGAACTGACACTGAAACACCCGTTCGGACTGGTTTCCCCTCTTCAGAGTGTCTTCAACGTCGGCCCGTTTCCTCTGGGAGGTGGGCCGACCACACTCATGAGCGCTGAATACAGCTTCAATGAACCGTTCGCGGTGACAGTTGCCGGCTCGTTCAGAATGGTTTATGACTTCGCCGTCCCCGAAGACTTGAGAGTGGTTCTTCCGTCCGGGCAATCGGGCCAGGCGTTTCACCCCAACTACAGCGATCAAACGCCGCTCTGGGTCAATGGCGCGTACCGGACCTTTCGACACGGTGGCTCAGCCGGCCGCGGCGGTGAAACGCTGGTCCTCACTCCGCACTGACACCCTGGCCCTTGATAATCAACCATTCTCCCACACCGAACTCGGCCACATGAAGATTTCTCAGCGACTGCGCGATGCTCTTCTGAGTGCCAGGCGGGTTGTCGCCTTTACGGGAGCAGGGATGTCTGCCGAAAGCGGTGTGCCGACATTCCGGGGTCATCAGGGGATCTGGAAGAAGTTCAGGCCGGAGGAACTCGCGAGTATGGAGGCATTCCTCAGGAATCCCGCTCTCGTCTGGGAATGGTATGCCGCAAGGAAGAAGATCATTCGTGAAGTAGAGCCGAACCCGGGGCATTACGCGCTTGCCCGGATGGAGTCCCTCCTTCCCTCGTTCACCATCGTGACGCAAAATATCGATAATCTCCATCGAAGGGCAGGAAGTTCCACGATCTTCGAGCTCCACGGCAACATCGAAAGAAACTATTGTATCGACTGCGGGGCGCCTCAGGAGGAGGAGCGCCCTATCCCTTCTTCCGGGACCCCGGAATGCAACGAGTGTTCAGGGCTGGTTCGGCCGGACGTCGTCTGGTTTGGAGAGATGTTGCCGGAGGACCAGTGGGAGGGTGCAGAGCGGGCGATCGAGTCTGCAGACGTCGTCCTTTCCATTGGTACGTCAGGTGTTGTGTATCCGGCAGCGGGTCTGCCTGTCAGAGGGAAACAGCGGGGAGCATACACGGTGGAGATCAATCCGGAACCTACCGAGCTCTCAGACTGGATGGATGAAGTAGTCAGAGAGAGTTCTGCGGCCGCACTTCCTGCCCTTGTTTCTGCCCTGGAACGGGGCCGGGGCTGAGCCGCGCCCTGGTACAAAAAAAAACGCCGGAGAGTATTCTCCGGCGTTCTCGTTTCAGGGATGCCCCTGATGTTACTTCTGGTTGTATGTTGTTTCGGTTGCAGGCTTTCCCGAACCACCCGCGTTCAGACCGAACACCGGGGTGAGTCCGCTCGGGACTACCTGTGGTGTCGTCATCAGGAACGGTGTGAGTGTTGATCCGTTATCGGTCAGAGCCTTCATGAAGGCGACAACCTTGTTGATCTCGTCGTCGGTCAGACCGAGCGTTTCAACCGGCTGTGTCACATCATCGTTGACATGAAGCCTGGCGTCGAGCATCGCATCGGTGACAGGGGCGTGTCGCGGCTGGCACCCGTCGTTATAGAACCGGACAACTTCTTCCAGCGTCTCGAAGTTTCCTGCATGCATATAAGGTGCAGTCTGGACAATATTCCGCAGACCGAGAGTCCTGAACGCGTAATTGTCAGCAATGTTCTTTGTGTGCTCTCTGCGTCCTGTATCGTCACCAGGGATGACTCCCTTTCCGTTACCCTCCTGCGGAACACCCTGGACAACAAACGTGAAGTCGCTGAACTGAGGACCATTGTGGCACTGGGCACACTGGGCTTTTTCAAAGAAGAGGATCAACCCTTCTTTTTCCGTTGTGTTCAGCGCATTTGCATCTCCCATCACAAAGCGGTCGTACGGCGTATTGCGTGCCTGGATTTCCCGCTCGAACGCAGCAATCGCCCGTCCGTAATTGAGAGTGTCAATAATCAGAGCACCCGGCTTCGAAGCAACGTCAGCCGGAAACGCCGCCTGGAATCGCGTCACATACTCCGGAATAGCGCGAAGCCTGTTGATGACACTGTCAAGCGCGGCATCACCCGCCGCGGCATCATCGAGCCCATAAGCATCACCACGCATTTCAACGCGTGATGTGATCGGCTTTTTTGACTGCTGCTCAAGGCCACGGGTCCGGCCATCCATAAACTGGAAGCCTTTTGCATTCAA
>Ga0224505_10000240_pt1 | contig 41003 bp, 33 predicted proteins | sample SF_Jan12_sed_USG_FD_169102 | JGI IMG/M metagenome (GOLD analysis project Ga0224505, IMG submission 169102) | Sediment microbial communities from San Francisco Bay, California, United States - SF_Jan12_sed_USGS_4_1 | ecosystem: Environmental > Aquatic > Marine > Sediment | place: USA: California... | reverse complement strand
GGCCGTTTCTGGAAACTGGTAGGGCAGTTCGAGCCGGACTACCGGCGGCTCGACCGGGCGCTCTCGAATAGCTGGGAAATGGTGCCGGTGTGGGTCGGAATTAATTAGTTATAACAATGGATTAAGAGATATTACTAAACTAGTTTATTACCCCTGATCCAATAGTTCACGCAAGTTAATTACAGCCGCATTGGCGCGCGCGAGGTAATTTGCCATGACCAGGGAATGGTTGGCAAAGAATCCGAAGCCGCTACCGTTCAGGATCACCGGTGAGCCCAGCGGCTGCAGGCTGGCTTCCAGCTCGCGTATGATTTGCCGCACGCTGGCGCTGGCATTCTTGTCCGCCAGCACACTGGCGAAATCCAGCTCGGCCGCACGAAAAAAGTGCAGTAGCGCCCAGGCGGTACCTCGCGCTTCAAAAAATACGTCGTCGACATCGAACCAGGACGTGGCGATATCAATACTGTCGGGCTGCGGACTGGATGACTCGGCCGCAGCATCACCGGCCAGGTTCTCGTTAATACGATTGGTTGCGACGCTGTCGCCGAGCCGCCGCGTCATGCTGCCAAGACGCTTTTCGACCTGTGCCAGCCACTCGCGCAGGTTGTCGGCGCGGGCGTAAAATTGAGCCTGGGTATCGTCATCGTCGCCGAGCCGGTCGCGATAGCGGGTAAATCCGCGGATCGCGTCCCGGTAGGCCGATTCACTGGCGGGCAGAATCCAGGAATTGCTGTCGATGAAGAATGCCTGTTCCGCCTCGCTGACATCTTCATCCTCACGGGATTGCGACTGGCTGCGGCTATAGTCGTTGCGAATTACGCGCGCCAGGTCGCGCACTTGCTGCAACACGCCGATTTCCCAGTTCGGCGTATTGTCCAGCCACACGCCGGGGGGCAGGCGGTCGTTATTCAGATAACCGCCGGGTTTCTCGAGCAGCGTCGCCGCGACCCGCGTCAGCGTATCGACGGTTGCATAACCGACCCGCACGCGATCATTTTCGATGCCCTGGTTAACCCAGAACACATCGGGCATCCGCGACCAGTAAATACCGAGCGCGGCGAGAACAAGCAATAGCGCGGCAATGCCGATACCTGCAATGCGCAGCCAGCGGGGCCGGCGCAGGATACTTGCGGCAGTAGCTTCGCTCATTGCAGTGCCTTATGCGGCAAGCTGTCGCAACACGTAATGCAGGATGCCGCCGTGCTCGTAGTAATCACGTTCCTTGGGAGTATCGATGCGGACAATGGCTTCAAAGTTCACCGTCTTGCCGTCGTCGCGCCGGGCTGCCACCCGCACCTTGCGCGCGGCAGGATCAGTCTGGCCCGTAATGTCGAAGCTCTCAGTACCATCGAGCCCGAGGGAGGCGGCATCTTCGCCCTCGGCAAACTGCAACGGCAGGACCCCCATACCAATCAGGTTAGAACGATGGATGCGCTCGTAGCTTTTGGCAATCACTGCCTTGACGCCCAGCAGCAGTGTGCCTTTGGCAGCCCAGTCACGCGACGAACCGGTGCCGTATTCAGCGCCGGCTATAACAATCAGCGGTGTACCTTGTGCGCGATAACGCAGCGAGGCATCGAAAATTGACATCTGCTCACCGCTGGGTTGATGCCGCGTCCAGCCACCTTCGGTGCCTGGTGCGAGCTGATTGCGCAGGCGAATATTCGCGAACGTGCCGCGCATCATGACTTCATGATTACCGCGCCGCGCGCCGAAGGAATTGAAATCCTGTCGGTCGACACCCTTTGAACGCAGGTAATCGGCTGCGGGGCCATCGGCCGCAATGTCGCCGGCCGGCGAAATGTGGTCGGTGGTCACCGAGTCGCCGAGCAGGGCCAGCACACGTGCACCACGGATATCCGACACTGGCGCAGCTTGCAGCGTCATGCCTTCGAAGTAGGGCGGATTCTTGACGTAGGTTGAATTTTCATCCCAGGTATAGATTTCGCCCTCTGGCGAGCTGATCGAGTTCCAGTTTTTGTCACCCGCAAAAACACTTTCATAACTTGACTTGAACATTTTCGAATCGATGTTTGCGAGCATCACTTGCTGAATTTCGGCCTGACTTGGCCAGATGTCCTTCATGTAGACCGGTTTGCCATCGGGGCCGTTGCCAAGGGGATCGTCAAACAGGTTGACGTCCATATTGCCCGCCAGCGCATAGGCAACCACCAGCGGCGGCGAGGCAAGGAAGTTCATTTGCACCAGCGGGTGGATGCGGCCCTCGAAATTGCGATTACCGGAGAGCACGCTGCTGCCGATGATCTTGCCTTGTTGTATCGCCGCCGCGATGGCCGGTTTCAGCGGCCCCGAATTGCCGATGCAGGTAGTGCAGCCGTATCCGACCGTGTAGAAACCGAGCGCGTCGAGGTCATCGAGCAGTTCCGCTTTTTTCAGGTAGTCGGTAACGACCTTGGACCCCGGCGCGAGACTGGTCTTCACCCAGGGCTTGGATTTCAGGCCTTTCGCCCTGGCATTGCGCGCCAGCAAGCCTGCTGCGACCATCACGGCCGGGTTGGAGGTATTGGTGCAGCTGGTGATTGCTGCAATCAACACCGCGCCGTCCCGCAACGTCACATCACCGGTTTCGAGTTTTGCGACCGCGGTACCGCCAGCGCTGCGATTGGCGACCGCGGTTGCGAGGTGTTTGCGGAAAGTGCTGTCGGCAACACTGAGGCTGATGCGATCCTGCGGGCGTTTTGGTCCGGCTATGCTCGGCTCGACCGTCGACAGGTCGAGATGCAATGTGTCGCTGTACAGGGCGTCCGCTTGACCGTCATGACGCCACAGGCCCTGCTCCCTGGCATAGGCCTCGATCAGCTTGATGTGGCTGGCGTCGCGTCCGGACAGCTCCAGGTAGCGCAGCGTTTCACCGTCGATCGGGAAAATCGCGCAGGTCGAGCCAAATTCGGGTGACATGTTACCGAGTGTTGCCCGATCGGCCAGTGGCAGGTGGGCCAGGCCGTCGCCGAAGAACTCGACGAATTTCCCGACGACACCTTTCTTGCGCAGCATTTCAGTCACGGTAAGTACGAGGTCGGTTGCTGTGGCGCCTTCGCGGAGCGCGCCGCTGAGCTTAAAGCCAATGACATTCGGAATCAGCATCGTGATGGGCTGGCCGAGCATCGCCGCTTCGGCCTCAATACCGCCGACACCCCAGCCGAGTACGCCAAGTCCGTTGATCATTGTGGTGTGCGAATCGGTGCCGACCACGGTATCCGGATACGCGGTTCGCACACCGTCCTTGTCGGCGTCAAATACGACCCGGCTCAGGTACTCGAGGTTGACCTGGTGCACGATGCCGGTATTCGGCGGCACAACGCGGAAATTCTCGAAAGCCGTCTGGCCCCAGCGCAGGAACGAGTAGCGCTCCTGGTTGCGGTGGAATTCAATCCGGTTGTTCAGGTCAAGCGAGTCCGAAGTGCCATAATTGTCCACCTGCACCGAGTGATCGATGACCAACTCGGCTGGCGAAAGCGGGTTGATCCGGTCGGCTGAACCGCCAAGTTTGACCACGGCATCACGCATGGCCGCCAGATCCACGACGGCCGGTACGCCAGTAAAATCCTGCAGCACTACGCGACCGGGAGTAAATGAAATTTCAGTATCCGGCTCAGCCCTCGGATCCCAGTTTGCCAGCGCAAGAATATTGTCGCGCGTAACATCGCGACCGTCCTCATGCCGCAGCAGGTTCTCCAGCAGTATTTTCAGCGAGTAGGGCAGCCGGCTGACATGGCCCTGTTTGACAGCGTCCAGGCGGTAAATAGTGTATTCATGTTTGCCTACCACGAGCGTCGAGCGCGCTCCGAAGCTGTCCGTCATTGCTGTTTTCTCCGCGATTCAGATTGGATCGATGTGACCCGCCGGCTGCAGGGCGCGAATTATAGCCGATGGGTTCGCGCGTCGCTCAGGAAATACGCTCGATGACAGCACCGCCGAGGCAACGTTCCGCTGCGTAAAAAACCACAAACTGGCCAACTGCAACTGCACGCTGCGGCGTCTTGAAGTCCACGCGCAGCGCACCGTCCTCTGCGTGTACTGTGCACGCCTGGTCGGTTTGCCGGTAGCGCACCTTGGCCATGCAATGCAGCCCGCCTTCGAGCCCCACCGGTGGCTGGCCAATCCAGCTCGGATTGATCGCTAACAGGGAACGGCTGAGTAACAGCTCAGTCTCGCCTTGCGCAACGATCAGTACATTTCTCTGCAGGTCCTTATCGACCACGTACCACGGTTTTTCGGCAGCGTCCTTGCGACCGCCGATCTGTAGTCCCTGGCGCTGGCCGGGTGTGTAGTACATCAGTCCCGTGTGGCGGCCGACTTCAACACCTTCCGGCGTCTCGATGCTGCCGGGATTGGCGGGCAAATAGGTGCTCAGGAAATCACGAAACGGTCGCTCACCAATGAAACAAATGCCGGTGCTGTCCTTTTTGTCGTGAACGCTGAGCCCGCGGTCGCGAGCTATTTGCCGCACCTCCGCCTTGCCAAGTTCGCCGAGTGGAAATACCGTTTCGGCAAGCGCAGCCCCGCTGACAGCATGCAGGAAATAGCTCTGGTCCTTGTTCAAGTCCCGCGCCTTGAGCAAGGCGGTTTCGCCATCAATGATTCGTGTTCTGGCGTAATGACCGGTAGCCAGCAACTCGCCGCCGAGGCGTTTCGCTTGCTCTCGGAAAACACCGAACTTGATTTCGCGATTGCACAGGACATCGGGGTTCGGCGTGCGTCCGGCACGATACTCGGCGAGAAAATAGGCGAACACGCGTTCCCGGTACTGCCTGGAAAAATTTACATGGTGTAAAGGGATGTTCAGCCGCTCGCAGACCCGCCGCGCGTCCTGCAGGTCGTCGGCGGCGGTGCAGTAGCCGTCGTCGTCTTCCCAGTTGGTCATATGCAGCGCCTGCACCTCGGCGCCAGCGTCTTGCAGGAGCAGCGCGGCAACTGCCGAGTCGACACCGCCGGATAACCCGAGAATGATGCGTCGATTTTTGAGTGCCGGCTGCATAAGCGGCTCAGTTTACTCAATAGCCGCGCGCGAAGGGGAATTGCGGCCCGGCGCTGGTATTCGGGAGGTTCAGACGAGGTCAGCGCTGGCCATGACAGCCAGCACATTGTGTTGCAGCGGCAGCATCCCCGACAGCAGCTCGTGCGATTTGCGCTGACCTGCCTCGTAATCACGAACGGCGCGCAAGACCACGGGCGTACGCGCCGCACGGCGGCGGTGCTCAAGGTCGGTCGCCGATATCCAGCGCACTGCAACGGTACTTTTGTCGAGCGACAAGCTCTCGTCGCGGCTGACGTACTCTGCGCTGTAGATAATGCGCAGAAATTGTTGCCGGGTTTGTGGCTGAATCCACAAATAAACCCCGATCAGGTCGCCGCAGACGACAGTGCAGCCGGTTTCTTCAAGCACTTCACGAACTACGGCTTGCTCCGGAGTCTCACCGGATTCAATGTGACCGCCAGGCTGATTCAGAACCACACTGCCCATCGCGCGTTCTTCAACGATCAGGTAACGTCCATCTTTGGCAACGACTGCCGCTACAGTCAAATCGGTTGGCAGCATACGGGATTTTTTTTATACACCGATCTGGCGAAATTCAACGGCCACTTCGCTGGCGAGCCAGATCTCGTCGAACATCTTGCTGTATAACCTCGCGACTGGTGGCTCGAATGTGTCGACGATTCCCTCCCAGCGACTCGCCTGCAGGCGGTACACAAGTGCGGTGTCGTCGGCGATGCAGTATGCTTCGGCGTGGGTTCGCAAGTCCTCGCGAACGTGGCGAAACTCGATATAGCTGTTCAGGCGGCGGCCGAGGTGCACAAAATTATTGCCGTTTTTGATGGCACGCGACGGATCTGCAATCAGCACGCGGATGCGCGCGTAGGTTTTGGACAGCACAAGGCGCTTGATAACCTCGAGAAAATCGGGGTCGTCATAAATTCCTGGTTCCAGGTCATGCGTGAATATAGAGACCTTGCGATTGGCTTCGCGCGCCACTTCAATTGCGGCCAGTCGCATCTCGTTACGCGTCGAAATAACCCAGCGTTTGCCTTTTTCTCGAGCCTGTTCCATGTGCGCAGCGCGCCGTCCGATTAGGTTTGTGACTTGTTATCTTACCGATCAGGAAGGTGCCGCTGTGCCAACTGCGTCACGTTTTGGCTGTGATCATCGTGCTGAGAATTAGTCGCATCCCGCGTCATTACTGGTTTGCGGCGATTGACAGGTGCGGGGGAGGAAAGCTGCCAACTTCACATATGGTCGGCAAAACGCAGCACTCACCCGAGTCAGGGATTATGTTTAAAGTTCAGTGGCGAGCGTGGTTGCGAGCCCGATGTAGTCCGCCGGCGTGAGCTTCAGCAGGCGCTGCTTTTCTGCATCCGGAATTGCCAGTGTCCGAATGAAACTCGCAAGCAATTCCTGGTTCACCGACTGCCCGCGCGTGAGCTCCTTGAGCTGCTCGTAGGGCTGCGGAATACCGTAGCGTCGCATGACGGTCTGAATCGCTTCCGCAAGCACTTCCCAGGCTACAGCGATATCGTCGCGGATCGCGTCCTCGTGAAGTTCCAGTTTGCCGAGGCCCTTGAGAGTCGAGGACAGCGCGATTACAACGTAGGCGATTGCCACGCCAAAGTTGCGTTGCACAGTGGAGTCAGTCAGATCGCGTTGCCAGCGCGAGACCGGCAGTTTTTCGGCGAAATGGCTCAACAATGCGTTGGCGAGGCCGAAATTACCTTCAGCATTCTCAAAATCGATCGGGTTGACCTTGTGCGGCATGGTCGACGAACCAACTTCACCCGCAGCAGGTTTTTGCCTGAAGTAGCCAATTGAAATGTAGCCCCATATATCCCGGCAAAAATCGATAAGAATCGTGTTGTATCTCGACAGCGCGTGTGCGTACTCGGCCATCCAGTCGTGCGGCTCAATCTGCGTCGTGTGAGAATTGGCGTCGAGCCCCAGTGAGGCAATCAGGCGATTCGTGATCGCTGGCCAATCGGCGATCGGATATGCCACGGTGTGCGCATTGTAGTTGCCGACCGCACCATTAAATTTGCCGCGAATGACAACCTCACGAAACTGCTGCTGCGCGCGCTCCAGCCGCGCGACGACATTCGCGATCTCCTTACCGACGGTCGTTGGACTCGCAGGCTGCCCGTGTGTCCTGGATAGCATTGCAATGCCTGCGTAATCGCGCGCCATGCCGCGCAGCCGGGTGCATAACTCACGCATTTGCGGCAACAGGACGTCCGTGCGGGCAGCGCGTAACATCAGCGCGTACGCCAGGTTATTGATGTCTTCGGAGGTGCAGGCGAAATGCAGGAAATCTTTGAGCGCCGCAGTTTCGGGACCCGCGCCGAGCCGTTCCCGAATGTAGTACTCGACCGCCTTGACATCGTGATTGGTCTGTTGCTCGATCGATTTGACGCGCTGCGCATCGTCAAGACTGAAGTCGTCAACAATATGGTTGAGGACGTCCTTCATCACGTTGGACAGGGGCGCGAGTTCGGTAACCTCGTCCTCGTCGGCCAGGCACTGTAGCCAGCGCACTTCAACCAGCACGCGAAAGCGAATCAAACCGTACTCACTGAAGATGTCACGCAGCGCGCCGACCTTGTCGGCGTAGCGACCGTCAGCTGGCGACAGGGCTTTAAGCGTGGAGACTTTCATGTCTTGAAAACCAGTGTAGACTTGCGCGCAAAGCCCGGATCATACACCACAGGACACGGCGAGACAGGTAATGAATGACAAGGAATTCCGCACCGAGAAGGACAGCATGGGCGAGCTTCAGGTGCCGGCAAAAGCGAAGTGGGGCGCCCAGACGCAACGTGCGGTAATAAATTTTCCTATCAGTGGTCTACGCATGCCGCGGCAATTTATTGCGGCGCTCGGCCTGGTCAAATGGGCCGCAGCCGGGGCCAATGCGGAGTTGGGCCTGATCGGCACCAATCTTGCGATTGCGATCCAGAAAGCGGCGCTGCAGGTTGCCGCCGGCGAACACGATGCCGAGTTTCCGATCGACGTATTCCAGACCGGTTCGGGCACCAGCACGAATATGAATGCCAATGAGGTGATCGCAAATATCGCTTCGGCGATTCGCGGCTCTGCGGTGCACCCGAACGACCATGTCAACATGAGTCAAAGCAGCAACGATGTGATTCCCACCTGTGTGCACGTGAGTGCCGCGCTGGCGATCCAGCAACAGCTGCTGCCCGCGCTGCGCATCCTTTCGGTGGCACTGGAGAGAAAAGCGGATGAAGTGCGTGGCGTCGTCAAGACCGGCCGCACTCACCTGATGGATGCCATGCCGGTAACACTGGGCCAGGAACTCGATGGCTGGCGTGCACAGATCGACAACAGCGTGGCACGACTTGCTGACAGCATGCCGCGACTCACCGCCCTCGCACAGGGCGGCACGGCCGTCGGCACCGGCATCAACGCGCATCCCAAGTTTGGCGCCAAGGTCGCCGTGCTGCTGAGCGAGCGCAGCGGTATCGATTTCCATCCGGCAAACTCAAAGTTCGAGGCCATGAGTACCCAGGACACGGCGGTCGAGGTCTCCGGGCAATTGCGGGTACTGGCCGTGAGCCTGTCGAAGATTTCGAACGACCTGCGCTGGATGAATTCGGGTCCGCTGGCGGGTTTCGGCGAGATAGCGCTGCCGGCATTGCAGCCCGGTTCGAGCATCATGCCGGGCAAGGTCAACCCGGTAATTCCAGAGGCGGTCGCGATGGTCTGTGCGCAGGTGATCGGCAACGATACGACCATCGCCATCGGCGGCCAGTCCGGCAATTTCCAGCTCAACGTCATGCTGCCGGTGGTCGCGTACAACCTGTTGCAAAGTATCGAATTGCTGAGCAATGCCAGCACCTGCCTGGCCGAAAAGGCGATTGCCGGATTCACGGTGAATATAGACAACATCAACCGGGCGCTGGATCGAAATCCGATCCTGGTAACCGCGCTGAACCCGGTCATTGGCTACGAACTCGGCGCCGCAATTGCCAAGAAAGCCTATGCCGAGGGGCGGGCGGTCAAGGATGTCGCGCGCGAGATGACGGACCTGACGACCGAGGAGCTGGATCGCTTGCTCGACCCCGCAGCGCTGACCGAGGGTGGGATCAAGAATTAAGGCGGTGTTTACGGCCGATGAACTCAGGCAGCGCTTCGCGCACACGGTGCTGCCTGCCGATCCGACGGCTGTCATCGAGTACCCGGGCAGCCGGCACTGGCCCGAAAGTTTGCAGCAGCAGCTACGCGCGACACTGGTTCCGGCCGGAGTGCTGATTCCGGTCTTTGACCGTCCGGACAGCGAGCACGGGCTGTCGCTGCTGTTGACACAACGCGCCGCGGACCTCAAGCATCATGCCGGGCAGGTCAGCTTTCCGGGCGGCCGCATGGAATCCGGCGATGCCAATGTTGGTGTAACGGCCTTGCGCGAAACACAGGAGGAGGTCGGCATCAGCATCGACCTGGTCTCGGTGATCGGCTTTCTGCAGCCGATGCCAACGATTACCGGTTACGCGGTCACGCCGGTGGTCGGCCTGATCGAGGCCAGCGTCGAGCCCGTGCCTGACCACAAGGAAGTCGATTTCGCCTTCGAGGTGCCACTTTCGTTTTTGCTTCAGCCGGGCAACCAGCGGCTCGTGCAGCGTGAGCTGCACGGCAGGAGCTTTCCGATGGTCGAGTTTCACTATTCGGGTCATCGCATCTGGGGAGCGACGGCGATGATGATTTTGGAATTCGTAAAAATCCTTAAGAACTAAGTAGTTATGAGACCAATTGAGAAATTACATGAAGTTATGGCGGCACTGCGGGACCCGGATAACGGCTGTCCGTGGGATCTGGAACAGAACTCCAGGACGATTGCGCCGCACACCATCGAAGAGGCGTATGAGGTCTTCGATGCGATCGAGCGCAATGATATTGATGACCTGCGCGACGAATTGGGTGACCTGCTGTTTCACGTCGTGTTTCATGCCCGTTTGGCCGAAGAGGCAGGGCATTTTGACTTCAACGACGTCGCCCGGGCCATCGTCGACAAGCTGGAACGGCGTCATCCGCACGTTTTCGGTACGGTAAGCGAACGCGATGCGCGACAGGTCGCCGCCAACTGGGAACAGATCAAGGCCGACGAGCGCGCAGAGCTGGTCGACAAAAGTGCTCTGGCCGGCGTAGCCAGGGCACTGCCGGCGCTGAAACGTGCCCAGAAGCTTGGCAACAGGGCTGCGAGCGTGGGTTTCGACTGGCCCGACCGGCTTGGCGTGGACGAGAAAATCCGTGAGGAACTCGGCGAACTGGAAGTTGCGGTCGGTAGCCGTGACCGCGCGGCAATCGACGAGGAGTTTGGCGACCTGCTGTTCGCCGTGGTCAACCTGGCGCGCCATTTGCAGGTTGACCCGGAGGCGGCACTTACGGCCGCCAATTACAAGTTTGAGCGCCGTTTTCGCGCCATGGAGCAAAACATCCTGCGCCGCGGCAAGAAGCTGAGCGAACTGACGCTGGAGTCGCTCGACCAGGAGTGGCGGGCGGCCAAGCAGCGTCTCAAAGGCGAACAGGGGTCGGAGCCCTCCTAGTGCCACATCGTTGCAGTACGTCCGCAACTCGGTCCAAAAGGGTTCTGACCTGTGCCGGCTTGTTCAGGGACTGTTCATTGGCGCGCAACTAATCTTGTGCGCAGGCTGGCAAATGCGCCAGTCGACAGCCCAGGAGGAACCAGATCATGATCAGCAAACGAAACACAGCAGGAATGGCCGCAGCTGCCGTGCTGCTTGGCCTGGCAACTGGAGCAGTCGCCAAACCAGTCTACGACTATGCGGACGTTATCAGCGCAAAGCCCATCGTGCGCTACGTAACGGTCAGGACCCCCGTGCAGGAATGCTGGGACGACGTCGAATACTACACAGTTGACCATCGGCCGCCCGGCATCGGCGCCAGGACGCTGGCCGGCGCGGTCATCGGTGGCGTGATCGGCCACCAGTTTGGCAGCGGCAGTGGTAATGACGCGGCAACGGTTGCGGGGACCCTGATTGGTGCGACAGTGGCCAATCGCAGTGCCTATCGCAACGGCACCTATGGCCCGGTGCAATACTCCCGCCCGGTGAAACGTTGCGAAACGCAGTATCGCGAGCGGCAGGAAGAGCGCATTGACGGCTATGAGGTCGTGTACCGCTACCATGGCCAGAAATATGCCACGCGTATGCCTTACGATCCGGGTCGGACGCTGCGGGTGCGTGTCGACATCCGGCCCGCGGGCTAGGACGTGACGTCGTTCGTTGCAATTGGCCGGTTGGCATACCACACTGGCGAACCTGCCAATTGCAGCTTCGACGGCGTCGTTCAAAGGTAATTTTCGGTGCGATTGATTCTCATAATCCTGACATGGTGTGTTCTGGCCGCAGTGCCGTCGGCGGCGCAGGCATTCGATCTGAATGATGTCCTGCAGCTGGCCGATAACGACGGCATGACGCTGTCGGAGGCGGTCGAATCCGTACGTCGCAGCACCGACGGGCGCATTGTCAGCGCGGAGACCAGAACCAAAAACGGCAATGAAGTGCACCACATCAAGGTGCTCACTAAGGATGGCAAGGTGAAAACCTACACAGTCCAGGGACGCAAGAGCAATAAGGGGTAGGCGCATGCGATTGCTGGTGATTGAAGACGATGAAATCCTGCGGGCATCGTTGGTGGCCAAGCTGGTCGACGCAGGATTTGCCGTGGAACAGGCGGCCGATGGCAAGGAGGGGTTGTATTGTGCGCTGGAGTACCCGATAGACCTCGCGATTATCGATCTCGGCCTGCCTGAAATATCGGGCCTCGATATTATTCGAAGATGCAGGGAGAACGGCAAAAGTTTTCCGATTCTGATATTGACGGCACGTGATCGCTGGCAGGACAAGGTGGACGGCCTCGATGCCGGTGCCGATGACTACGTGGTAAAGCCGTTCCAGTTCGAGGAAGTTATTGCACGCGTCAACGCACTGCTGCGGCGCAGTGGCGGCTGGGCATCGTCGGAAATGATTGCGGGACCGGTATCACTCGATCTGACACGCCAGCAAGTCAAGGTGCACGATGTTGCGGTGGAGCTGACCAGCTTTGAGTACAAAATCCTCGAGTACCTGATGGTCCGCGCCGGGCAGGTAATTTCAAAAACAGAATTGACCGACCGGCTTTATGACCAGGACTTTGAGCGCGACAGCAATGTGATCGAAGTTTTTGTCGGCCGGCTGCGAAAGAAGCTGGATCCCGACAATTCCATTAAGCCGATCGAAACATTGCGCGGCCGTGGCTATCGCTTTGGACTGGAACGCAAGCAGTCCGCCTGAGTCGGCACATGTCGTCGTTAAGTGCCCGATTGCTTGTATCCGTCAGCCTGCTGTTGCTGATTTTTTTTGGCGTTACGATTGTGGTACTCGATGTGGCGTTTCGCACCGCCAGCGAACAGGCGCAAAAGGACATTCTTGACAGCCAGCTGATGTCATTGCTGGCCGCGGCCGAGCCCACCGATGGCGGAGTACTCGGTATGCCACCGGACCTGCCCGAACCACGTTTTGGCACCATCGGTTCGGGCCTGTACGCAGAAGTGACTGGCGCTGACGGCGCCAGCATCTGGCGCTCGCGTTCAGCGCTGGGACTCGAATTGCCGGCGATCGTCCCGGCTGCGGGTGGGGCGCAGAAGTTTGCTGAGGCCGCGCTGCAGGACGGCACGCCGTTGCTGACGCTCAGCCTGGCGGTGCAGTGGGAATTCCCCGACGGTCAGTTGCGGCCATACGTCTTCAAAGTCGCCGAGAGTCTTGACGCGTTCAACGCACAAGTCGCCAAATTTCGCCGTCAACTATTCAGCTGGTTCGGCGCGATTGCGGTGATCATGCTGTTGTCCATCGCTTTTCTGTTGCGCGGCATGTTGCGCCCGCTGCGGCAGATCGAAGCGGAAATCGCCGCGATTGAGGAGGGCGCGCGCGCCAGCTTATCCGATCGTTACCCGAGCGAATTGCAAGGGGTTGCGCGCAATATGAATCTCCTGATCGGCAGTGAGCGCGCCCGTTCCGAGCGCTATCGAGTTACCCTCGGCAACCTGGCGCACAGCCTCAAGACACCCCTGGCGGCCATTCGGGCCCTGCTTGAGGAACGCGAGCAGCCGGAATTCGAGCGTCGTGCAAATGAGCAGATCGATCGCATGGATGAGATCGTTCGCTATCAATTGCGCAAGCCGGCAGCGACAGCGAATGAAAGCCCGGCACTTGTGCGTGTCGATATTGCCGCTGAAGTGCAGCGCCTGGTCAACGGGTTACGAAAAGTGCATCACGTAAAGTCACCGCGCATCGAGGTGGAGGTCGACCCAAGAGCACGATTGCGCGGTGACGTTGGCGATCTGCACGAGCTGGCCGGCAATCTTATCGACAATGCCTGCAAGTGGTGCAAGTCCGGCGTTCGGGTCAGCGTAGCCGCGGTTTCTGCGGAGGATTCGCGCGCCGCGGGCATGGTGCTGCGCGTAGAAGACGATGGTCCGGGCGTGTCGTCCGACGATGCCGGGGTCCTGTTGCAACGTGGCACGCGCCTGGACGAGTCGACCCCGGGGCACGGCATTGGCCTGGCGATAGTCAGGGATATTGTTCTTTCCTACGGTGGCGACATTACAATCGGCCGCTCGCCGCTCGGCGGCGCCGAAATCACAGTGACAATTCCTTAGCTGCGGACGGGCACAGCATGTTCATTCGTTTTGTTACCACTGGCGGCACGATCGACAAGGTCTATTTCGATGCCCTGAGTCAGTACGAAGTTGGCGACTCACCAATACGGCAGATTCTCACTGAAGGCCTGGTCAATATCGGGTACGACATTGTGCCGCTGTTGCAGAAGGACAGCCTCGAAATGACGGATGCTGATCGCACCAAACTTTGTGATTTCATAGCCAATGATTCAGCCGACCGCTACGTGATTACTCACGGCACCGACACGATGCCGCAGACGGCAGAGGCGCTGGCTGCCATACCGGGTAAGACCATGGTCCTGACGGGCGCTCTGACGCCAGCGCGCTTTCGCACCACCGATGCGGTATTTAATGTCGGTATGGCTGTCGCTGCGGTGCAGGTTTGTGCCGCCGGTGTCTACATCGCGATGAACGGCGAGGTATTTGTTGCCGGCCAGGTGCGCAAGAATCGCGCCGAGAACCGCTTCGAGCGGCGGCCCGCCTAAAGCGTGAAATTGACACCCTGCGCCAGCGGCAGGTCGGTGCCCCAGTTGATTGTCGTAGTCTGTCGGCGCATGTAGGCTTTCCATGCGTCCGAGCCAGCCTCGCGACCGCCACCGGTCTCTTTCTCGCCGCCGAATGCGCCGCCGATCTCCGCACCGGATGTGCCGATATTGACGTTGGCGATACCGCAATCAGAGCCGGTAGCCGAAAGAAAACGCTCGGCATTCTGCAGCCGGTCAGTAAAAATTGCGGAGGATAGCCCCTGTACGACAGCATTTTGCATCGCGATGGCATCGTCCAGCGTGTCGAACGGAATCAGATAAAGTATCGGCCCGAAGGTCTCCGACTGCACGATATCCCAGTCGTTTTTCGCCACAGCGATCGCCGGAGTAATAAAGTTGCCAGGGCGATCAAGGCGTTCTCCGCCACAGATAATCTCACCACCGCTGGCACGCACGGCATCGCAGGCAGCCTCGACTCGCGATACGGATGCCGGATCGATGAGCGGCCCCATCAAAGTCCTGCTGTCGAGCGGGTCACCAATACGTATCTGGCCATAGGCTCTCACCAATGCATTCCTGACTTCCGCAAAGCGTGACTGGTGAATTAGCACGCGCCGCGTCGTCGTACAGCGCTGTCCTGCCGTGCCAACCGAACCGAACACAATCGCAGGAATGGCGAGATCCAGGTTGGCAAACTCGTCGACGATAATCGCGTTATTGCCGCCAAGCTCAAGCAACACTCTGCCCATGCGTGCCGCCACTCGCGTGCCGACCTGGCGGCCAACCGCGCAGGACCCGGTAAACGAAAGCAGCCGGATTCGCGGATCGTCGACGAACATCTCGGCAAGTTCGTTGCTGTCGTCATTGATCAGGAAGAAAGCGTCCGGGAGGTTTTCGTTTGCCAGTGCGGCATTAACAATTTTTTGCACAGCAACGCCGCAAAGAGCTGTCTTTGGCGACGGCTTCCAGATATTGACGTTGCCGCAGATCGCGGCGATGCAGGCGTTCCAGGCCCAGACCGCAACAGGGAAATTGAATGCCGTAATGGTGCCGACGAGACCCAGCGGGTGCCATTGCTCATACATGCGATGCTGCGGTCGTTCGGAATGCATGGTGTTGCCGTACAACATGCGTGACTGGCCGACGGCAAAATCTGCGATGTCGATCATTTCCTGCACTTCACCCACACCCTCAGACCTTATCTTGCCGTTCTCAAGTGTCACCAGCGCGCCGAGCGCATCACGGTGCTCGCGCAGCGCGTTGCCAATCAGTCGCACTGCATTGCCGCGAACCGGCGCGGGAATCCTGCTCCAGGCCGCGAACGACGCTTCGGCCCGGGCGATCACTCGCTCATACTCGGCTTTCGACGTGTTGCGCACGCTGGCGATGACTTCTCCGGTAGTCGGATTGATCGAGTCGATCAGGCCGGCAGTCTTATCCTCGGTGGCCTCATTACCGCACCAGGTGCCGGGATTGATCGCGCCGAGGCCAAGCTGCCTGAGCAAATCGTTCATTTCTTGGCTCCTTTGCTACGCTGATGACCGGTCTGGCCGCGCGCAACGCGTTCGGCGGATTCCTTGTTGGTGCCACCGTGCGCATAGTACTTGCCGAAACGATTGTTCAGCACATCAGCCAGGCGAAACTGTTCTTGTGCGACGAAACCCTTGTACTTGCCGGGTGCAGACAGAACAATATCAAGCACGGAACAAATGCCGGCGGCTGTCGTTATCTGGATTGCAGACCACAATCGGTCTGCGACGACCTGCGGATAGACCTTGTTGACGTAATTTTCTTCACGGAATTCTCCGTCCTGCATCCCCGTAACAGCAGCGTAAATGATCACCACGTCCTGCAGCGTCTGCGGCACAGCATTTTCGAGTATGCGCTTCAGCGTGGGGCGATCGTGATTCAGGTTCAGGCCATTCATCAGCAGGCGAATCTGTTCGCAATGGCCCGGGTAGCGGATCGTCTTGTAGTTCATCGAGCGGGCACGCTTGCCGTAAGTTTCGCCCAGCGAGCCAAGGCCGCCCGAAGTGTTGAATGCTTCGTACAACGTGCCATCAATCTCGATTTGCTCAAGTCCTTCGAGTGGCAGCACGTTGACTTCCTTGCCGTTGACAATGCTCTGGCAAAGATTGCCATATTCATTGATCACGCCATCAGTCGACCATGTCAGGGAGTACTTGAGAACATTATTCGGATGTTGTGGCAGGGCACCAACGCGCAATTTGACCGTGCGTAGTTCGTCGAAGTGCTGGATGAGTTCGTTCGCGGCAATACTGATGAAACCGGGTGCGAGCCCGCACTGCGGTGCGAATACCTGCTCTGCACCGTCCGCCAATTGTCGAACGGCTTCGGTGACGGCAACGTCCTCGGTCAAATCGAAATAGTTCAAGCCTTCCGCTCTGGCGACCTCGGCGACTGCCAGATTGCAGTAATACGGCAGGCCCGAAACGATGGTACCCGGCTTGTACTTGCGAATGTGTGCGGTCAACGCGCCTTTATCGGTCGCGTCGAGGTCAAAGGCGGTGACATTTGGATTCTTATGTGCGCTGACGACATGCGCCGCAACACCGGGACTGGAGTCGGCAAGTTGTACCCGGTAGTCGCCTGACTCGGACAGCAGACCTGAAATCAAAGCGCCGATTTTGCCGGCGCCTAGGACGAGAATGTCCTGCATGTGTACGTCTCCAGTGAGAGAAAAGGCCGGACTGCGCCGGCATTTCTGTGGCGCGCATTGTGCCAATCTCGCGGTACCGTTTCCACACGCGTCTAAGCCGCTGATTACATAAGAAACTTTTGCAGCATTTGCCCGCGACATGGCATAGTCGCTCTCTCAAACGCGCTTATTTCCCGCGCACTTACGGCAAATTTCAGGAATAAATGTGAGCAGAAATATCCCCGCTGCCGATTGGCATCCTGCCAGCTGGCAGAAGCATCGGGCTGCGCAACAGGCAGTCTATCCGGACAAGGCGGCGCTGGACGCGGCGGTCGCGGAACTAAGCCGATTGCCGCCGATTGTTACTTCCTGGGAAGTAGATGCGCTCAAAGACCTGATCGCCACTGCGCAACGCGGCGATGCGTTTGTGCTGCAAGGCGGCGACTGTGCCGAGACTTTCGACGAGTGCACCTCGGAAAACATCGTCGCCAAGCTCAAAATCTTGTTGCAGATGAGCCTCGTGTTGTTGTACGGCTTGAAAAAGCCGGTCGTCAGGGTCGGCCGCATGGCCGGCCAATATGCAAAGCCACGTTCCGCCGACACCGAATCGCGGGGCGAACTGACCCTGCCTAGCTTTCGCGGTGACCTGGTAAATCGACTGCCGTTTACGACGGCGGACCGCATGCCCGATCCGCAGCTCATTTTGCGTGGCTATGAGCGTGCGGCATTGACGCTGAATTTTGTTCGTTCGCTGATCGATGGCGGCTTTACCGATTTGCATCATCCTGAATATTGGGATCTCGGCTGGGTAGGGCACTCGGCGATGGCCGAGGAATATGGTGCGATCGTCAAGTCAATTTCCAATTCGCTGGATTTCCTTGAGACGGTTTCCGGGCGCGACATTCATTACACGCAGCGAGCCGATATGTATGCCGCACACGAGGGCCTGCACCTGTTCTACGAGCAGGCGCAAACTCGTTTCCTGGAACGGCGCAACCTCTGGTACAACCTGACCACGCACTTCCCGTGGATCGGTATGCGAACTGCAGCGCTGGACGGCGCACACGTAGAGTTCTTTCGTGGCATCGCGAACCCCATGGGTGTAAAGATCGGGCCGGGAATGACGGCGGAATGGCTGCAACAACTGATAACGGTGCTGAATCCGCGCAATGAGCCCGGTCGCCTGACGCTGATCCATCGTTTCGGCGCGCAAGCGATCGATGGCCATTTGCCAGGCCTCATCTCTGCAGTGCGAGAGACCGGCTCACCGGTACTCTGGGTTTGTGACCCGATGCACGGCAACACGGAATCAACCGCAGATGGCACCAAGACGCGGCGATTCGAAAATATCGTCACGGAACTTGAATCTGCATTCCGAATTCACCAGGCCATGGGAAGTTATCTCGGCGGCGTGCACCTGGAGCTGACCGGAGAAAATGTCACTGAATGCACGGGTGGCGCACGTGGCTTAACCGATAGTGATCTTGCTCGAGCCTACAAGACCACGGTTGATCCCCGGCTAAACTACGAGCAAGCAATGGAAGTCGCCATGCGCATCGCCGGGCTGCGCCATTCCGGCTAGAACTTGAACAAGCGGATGTTTGACAGGGATTGTCGCGCCTGCGCTCGGCTGGCCGGGTTTCTGGATACCGTGAAGGTACGTAACCCAGGGTATTACTGCGGGCCGGTACCGCCGTTTGGCGATCCGTCTGCACGTTTCCTGATTGTCGGATTGGCGCCCGGTATGCACGGCGCCAATAGAACCGGTCGTCCTTTCACCGGCGATCACGCCGGAATCCTGCTTTACCAGATGCTGCACAAGTATGGATTCGCGTCCGCGGCGGAATCCGTAGCAAGCGACGATGGTCTGGTGTTGCAGCGCTGCCGCATTACCAATGCCGTCAAATGTCTGCCGCCGGACAACAAGCCGGTCGGTGCCGAGATCAATACCTGCAATGCCTTTCTGGCGGCCGAGTTACAGGCGTTGCCGGCCGACTCGGTAGTGCTGGCGCTGGGCGGTATTGCCCATCGTGCGATCCTCAAGGCACTCGGCGCGCGGCAGGCCGATTTTGTTTTCGCGCATGCCGCACTGCACCGCCCCGGCCACATCCGCCTGTTCGATTCCTATCACTGCAGTCGCTACAACACTAACACCGGCCGACTGACGGTAAACATGTTTGATGCAATATTTGCAGAGCTGAGGCAGTTACTGGATAAATAGAGGTGTGAGCGACGACAGACAATTTGATGCAAGGATCTTTCTTCGCAACCTGACGCATCGACCGGGGGTGTATCGCATGCTCGATGCGAAGCACAATGTTTTATATGTCGGCAAGGCGAGCGACCTGAAGAAACGCGTCGCAAGTTATTTCCAGCGAACGCAGGCATCGCCGAAGACAGCCGCACTAATGCAACTTGTGCGAAATGTCGAAGTCACCGTTACCAATACCGAAGCGGAGGCGCTGCTACTCGAATATAACCTGATTAAGAAACATCGGCCGCGCTACAACGTTACGCTTCGGGACGACAAGAGCTACCCCTATATTTACGTATCGACAAATCACCGCTTTCCGCGGCTGCAATTTCATCGTGGAGCACGCAAGGGCAAGGGGCGGTATTTTGGACCCTACCCGAGTACCGGGGCGGTTCGCCAGACCCTGAATGATTTGCAGAAGCTCTTCATGGTACGGCAATGCCAGGACAGTTTTTTCAGGAATCGCTCCAGGCCCTGCCTGCAATACCAGATCAAGCGCTGCACCGGGCCCTGTGTCGGCCTGATTTCGCAGCAACAATATGCGGCAGATATCGCCGCTGCGATTGACTTTCTGGACGGCAGGAACCAGGCAGTCGTGGCTGCGTTTGTGGCGCGCATGGAAGCTGCGGCAGCGGAACAGGAATATGAGCAGGCGGCGCGATTTCGTGACCAGGTTGCACGACTCAAGGAAGTGGAAGCACGGCAGCTGGTGTCGCGGGCTACGTGCAAAGACCTGGATGTCCTTGGTTTCGCATCAAATGGCGCGATGCATGTCGTGACCGTGCTGTTTATCCGTAATGGAGCCGTGCTCGGCAGTCACGATCATCACCCGCGACTTGCCGGCGAAATTGACCCCGCCAGGATCCTGAACGGTTTCGTTGCACAGTACTACCTGGGCCGGGACGTTCCGGCAGAGATTATTCTAAATGCGCAAATTGAAGATGCCGGCTTGCTGCAACAGGAACTCAGCGCCCGCGTCGGCCACAAAGTGGCAATTCGGCACCGCGTGCGCGGTGACCGCCAGCGCTGGCTGACCATGGCACAGACCAACGCGGAGCAGGGTCTGAATCAGTTGGTGGCGAGTAATGCCACATTACAGCGGCAATTTGCGGCACTCGCCACAGCGCTGCGCGCAGAGGACGACGGCATACAGCGCCTGGAGTGCTTCGACGTCAGTCACACGGCCGGCGAAGCGACCGTCGCCTCGTGCGTCGTTTTCACTTCGGCCGGGCCACTGAAAAGCGATTACCGGCGCTTTAACCTGACACTGGCTGACGCCGGCGACGACTACGCTGCGCTCGCCGAGGCGCTGCGGCGACGTTATGTGCGTGTGAAAAAAGGCGAGGTGCCGTTACCCGATGTATTGTTCGTCGATGGTGGCAAGGGACAGCTGTCCGCGGCTATGTCCGTACTTGAGGAACTGGAACTCGGCTGGCTACGGGTAGTAGCGGTCGCCAAGGGACGGGCGCGCAAAGCCGGCGCGGAGCAGCTGTTCGTGCCAGGCCGGAGTACCCCGCTTGCCCTGGCAGCCGATTCGCCGGCCCTGTTGCTGGTTCAGCAACTGCGTGATGAAGCGCATCGATTCGCGATCAGCGGCCACCGCCAACGTCGGGCCAAGGCGCGCACTACCTCGCGGCTTGAAGAAATACCCGGACTCGGGCCAAAAAAACGCCGCGAGCTGTTGCGCCAGTTTGGAGGTTTGCAGGGAGTTATCGGCGCCGGTATTGACGACCTTGTTAAAGTGCGCGGTATCGGTCGTAGCCTGGCCGAATCCATATACAATGAACTGCACCAATGAGACTCAATCTCGCCATACTGCTGACCCTGTTCCGGATCGCTTCGATTCCCGCCGTGGTTTTCCTTTTTTATAGCCCGCTGGTGCTTACGCGGCCGATTGCCGCGATGCTGTTTGGAATTGCTGCTGTGACCGACTTCCTGGACGGCTGGGTGGCCCGCCGCTATGGGCAAACATCTCGGTTCGGGGAATTCCTCGACCCGGTGGCCGACAAACTGATGGTGTCCATAGTGCTGGTGATGCTGGTGCAGGGAGATCCGGACTGGTATGTGGATATTGTCGCGATGATTATCATCGGGCGCGAAATCACCGTCTCGGCGCTGCGCGAATGGATGGCAACGATCGGTGAGCGTGCCAACGTCAAGGTGTCGTGGTCGGGAAAGGTCAAAACGGTGCTGCAAATGTTCGGCATTGGCTTCATGGTTTATGAGAATACTTTCTTCGGCATTGACATCTATGCCATCGGCTTTGTGCTGCTGATCGTAGCGGCCGGCATGACCATCTGGTCAATGAGCGTCTACTTGCGCGCGGCCTGGCCATTTATCCTCCGTCATGATGCAATGGGCTGACCTGCAGCCGGAAAACCTGAATTGCCTTGACAGGCCGGGTCAAGCGGCTAAAATCTCGGCCCTCTGCGGGAATAGCTCAGTTGGTAGAGCGCAACCTTGCCAAGGTTGAGGTCGGGAGTTCGAGCCTCCTTTCCCGCTCCAGAAAATTATCAAGGGCTGCCCGGTGGGCGGCCCTTTTTCGTTACACTGGCAATTGCCAGGCTGGCCGCGTTGCGGCGGGAGGAATTGGCTGATGCTGGATTACGAAAAACTCGGTGCCTTTTACCTTGGCAAGCGGGTCGATGAGCAGAGCGGTGCCACCACGGAAGAGGTCGTGTTGTACGACGCCAGGGACCTGACCACTCACGCGGTGATCATTGGTATGACCGGATCGGGCAAGACGGGGCTCGGCATCAGCCTGCTTGAAGAGGCTGCCATGGATCACATCCCGGTTATCGCCATCGATCCGAAAGGCGATCTTGGCAATATACTGCTGACCTTTCCGGGGCTTGCCGCGAGTGACTTCCGACCATGGATTAATGCGCGCCAGGCCGCCGATAACGGGCAAAGCGAGGACGAATTCGCCGCCGCACAGGCTGAACTGTGGAAGCAAGGACTGGCGCAGTGGGGCCAGGACGGCGAGCGCATCGCGCGCATGCGCCAGAACGTCGACCTCGCCATTTACACACCTGGCAGTTCGGCGGGGTTGCCAATTTCTGTGCTGCAATCGTTCAATGCACCGTCACAGCAGCTAATTGATGATGCTGACCTGTACCGCGACCGCATCCAGGCGGTCGCCAGCGGCCTGCTGTCGCTATTGCGTATCGACGCCGATCCGGTCTCCAGTCGCGAGCACATTCTTATTTCGCGTCTGCTTGACCATAACTGGCAGCAGCGCCGTGATCTCGGCGTCGCGGAACTCATCGCCGCAATCCAGAATCCGCCCCTGCAAAAGGTCGGTGTCATGGATATCGACTCCTTTTACCCGGCGAAAGAGCGTTTCGCACTGGCAATGAAACTGAATAATTTGCTGGCTGCGCCTGGCTTCGCCGCCTGGACCCAGGGTGTGCCGTTGAATGCAGGCCGACTGTTATATACCGATGCCGGTAAGCCGCGCATCTCGGTGCTGTCGATTGCGCATCTTGATGACACGGAGCGCATGTTTTTTGTTGCCATGCTTTTGAACGAGCTGATCGGCTGGATGCGGGCGCAACCTGGCACCGCGAGTTTGAGAGCAATCCTGTACATGGACGAGATCTTTGGTTTTGTGCCGCCGGTCGAGAACCCGCCCTCGAAAAAACTCTTGCTGACACTACTGAAGCAAGCGCGTGCGTATGGCCTCGGGGTAGTGCTGGCGACACAGAACCCGGTCGATCTCGATTATCGTGGCCTGTCCAATACGGGCACCTGGATGATCGGGCGCCTGCAAACCGAGCGCGACAAGGCGCGTGTGATGGAGGGCCTGGAAGGCATCAGCCATGGCGGCGCATTTGACCGGCAGAAAATGGAGCAGGTTATCGCCGGGCTCGGCAAGCGGCGCTTCCTGTTGCATAACGTGCACGAAGATGCCCCGGTGGTTTTCAATACGCGCTGGGCGATGTCCTACCTTGCGGGGCCATTGACCCGGGAGCAGATCCGAAGACTGGTTGCCGCTACCGTTACCGTGACCGAGGATGCTGCACCGGCGGATACGGCTGCGCCTGCCGTTGCTATTGCGAGCACGAATTCCAATGCCCCGTTGTTGCCACCGGGCATTGAACAGTATTTCGTGGCGGGGCATGGCGATGGGCTCGTTTACTATCCACGCCTGCTGGCAGTAACTGATGTGGCATTCAGCAATGCGCGGTACCGGGTGGACGATCGTCGCGAAACCACTTATATCGCAGAGTTCGACGCGGGCGCGCTGGCGATCCACTGGGATGCTGCCGAAAAATTGCCAATCACTGCGGCGCAACTGCAGCGGGATGCCAATCCGGCGGCGCTGTTCACCGAATGTCCTGCAAGCGCCCTGCAAGTGAAAAATTATTCGCAGTGGCAAAAGCAGCTGCATGACTGGCTGCGGAAAAATGAATCCGTCACGCTGTATCAGCACAAACAGCTGGGCGTGGTCTCGGAACCTGGCGAGACGGAGGGCCGGTTTCGCAGTCGACTGCAGGTCCTAGCCAATGAACGGCGGGATGCTGCGGTTAGCAAAATTCGGCAACGGTATGCGGGCAAGGCGGCAACGCTTGAAAATCGTCTGCTGCGCGCCGAGCAGGCGATTCAGCGCGAACAGCAGCAGGCGTCGACACAAAACGTGAGCACGGCGATTTCCTTCGGCACGGCGATACTGGGCGCGGTTTTGGGTCGCAAACGCCTGAGTGCAACAACCGCCAGCAAACTGGGCACTGCCATGAATCGTGCCGGTGGTGCACGCAAACAGGCGGGGGACGTCGCGCGCGCCCGCCAGACGGCGGACGCAGTGCGTGCCGACCTGGTCGAATTAAGCAGCGCGCTGGAGGCGGAAATAGCGGCATTGGGCGGCGCTTTCAGTGCGCAGGACGAGCCACTGGTCGAGATTCCGATCCGGCCGAAAGCCACAGATGTCCACATATCGCTGATTGCTCTTGTGTGGCTGCCTTACAGGGCGGATGATGTCAGCGGCAATACGCGATCTGGATCGCAACCAAAACTACAACCAGCATGGTAAGGGGATACGAATGAAAGACCGAATGAAACTGTTGGCCGTCGTGCTCAGCGTAATGCTTGCGGCAGCGTGCAGCAAGGAAGAGGCATCGTCCGGCACGGATGCAGCGATGGACCAGGCCGGTGAGCTTGTCGAAGAAGCAGCGGAAGCGACTGAAGACATGATGCATGACGCTGGCGAAATGGCTGAAGAAGCAATGGATGACGCTGCCGAGATGGCGGAAGACGCCATGGACGATGCGGCCGAGGTAGTTGAAGAAGCTGCGGAAGAAGTAAGCGGAGAGTAACAGCGCGACCCAGCCAACGTGCAATAAGAGAAACGGTTAACTATGAATACGGAGAGCCGGCCGCGAGGTTGACTTTTCGTTTTCAGAGAGCGGCGACGTCGACTACGGCCGTCTCGATACTAGTGCTATCAGCGGATGACTGTGTCCATGCGAAAATCAATTGCGAGCCTCGACGCGCCATTTGCGGCACTGACAGTGCGCTCGCGTACGCAACCAGCCGTACCGGTCCGGACGATCCGTCCGTCGACAGGCGCTGCGCACGTACGGCAAAGATCCCGGGCTCGACTGACGCCAACCAACTGACGGCGACGTCACCGTTCGGCAACATTTCCACGCCAACACGTCCGAGGGTTTCGCCGCGTGCAATTTCGATCGGGGCCGCGAAGCTCTTGCCGCTGTCGGTAGAAACGGCGAGTTGCACGAGCGGTTCGATCGTGGCGGTAAACCAGGCGACCGCTACGTGCTCGTTGTCAGCTGCAATGGACGGGCCGTTTACCGGGCAGCCATCGATTTGCCAGTTGTCGTGCGCGACCGGCACCCCGGACTGCCAGTAGCCATCAATGGATCGTGTCACATAAATATCCCGGATCTCGTTGACGCTGCGATCGCGATACACGGCAATTGGACCTGAGGCGGCGATTGCGACATCGGTCTGGCAGCAGTCGCAGACAAGCTCATCGACAAGCTGCGTGCTGCTGCGCAGGCTCATGCCGTTGGCAACCGGATCTGCGCCGACCTCGTTGACCGTCTTGCGACCGTCAAGCCACAGCAGGCCGGCGGCACCATCGGCGGGATAAATTGACACGAAACCGTGCTCGGTGTCGGTGCCGTCGTCGTGCGGTGTGCTGGCGCTCGACCAGCTTCTGCCGGCGTCGTGCGATTCGGCCAGGGCGATATCGTAGGCATGCGCATGAGCGCCGGACATCACCAGCCAATGTGCGACGAGGCGTCCCTTTCCGAGCGGCACAACCGAGGGCAGGTCAGCCCAGTTCACGAACAGGTTCTTGCCCTGGACCACAGTTGCTTCCTCGCCCCAGGCATTGTCGGCGTAGCGGGCATAGCGCAGTGCTGCGGGGGCGCCATTAACACCGCCGGGTTGCAGCCAACTGATAATCAGTTCATCACCTGCTCCGCCGGAAAGCCGCGGACTGGTTGCCAAGTCGCTTGTCGGCGCGGGCAACCGGATGACGGTATACGCGGGCGGCGATTTTTCGGAGCAGCCAGCAACGGTGTACAGAAGTGTGACCGCGAGCAAGAAATTAATCGTTTTCACGGCAGCATTATGCGGCGTTCGACGGTATACTGCGACGCCTGCAGCCGGGGCTAGGTGGCAGAGTGGCTATGCAGCGGACTGCAACTCCGCGTACGCCGGTTCGATTCCGACCCTAGCCTCCATTTTTCTGATATCGCGCCCGGATGGCGGAATAGGTAGACGCAACGGACTTAAAATCCGTTGGCCGAAAGGCCGTGCCGGTTCGAGTCCGGCTCTGGGCACCAATAAATACAAGAACTTACGACAACGGAGAAGCAACAGTCCGTTTCATGGTCACTCCGAGTTTTGGACAATGCGCCCAGACCGCGCCAACGGAACCGAGCAGCTGTCGAAGATACTGTTGACCTTCCATCTCGCCGACGTTCGCGACAAGCAAAAAGGGCCGGTCGATGAACTGCTGCGGCCCGCCCGATCGAATCAGTTGCCGCAGGGCGTTACGCCCATTTGGGGTTTTCATTTGACGGTGCAGAGCTTCAATCAGAAGCGGCGAAGCAGCGGTAACAACTAGATCCATTTCCTGCCCCGAGAATTCTCCAGTGCTAGCCAACTGATCAAGACTCGCTGCGCCCCTGCCAAATCGATCAGACTCTTTAGGTCCATTTCTCATCGTTCTTGTAGTTGGCCTTGTCGGCCACGATAGACGCTGAGGGGGGACACGCGACATCTGGCTGATTCGCCGTCCGAATCGGTGGAATCACCTTTGTTTGCGGCGAATCTAGCACATGGGTCTCAAAAGTGAACCGTAGACGCCCAATTGGATTGGTTGTAATCAAAAGTAAGAAACCCCGCCATAAAGGGCGGGGTTTCGAGCGGCGACCGATTGACTGTGGTCAATTCGAATCCTTGCACGGATTACTCTTGCTCGACCCAGGAATTGATGCCCATGGGCTGCTCGTCGACACCGTTCGTCCAGAGGTAACCATTGGTCCAGAGGTAGCCGTCGAGGCCCATCAGGTAGTAGTTGCCATTCGTGTCCTTGTTGGCACGGCCGCCGAAGTGACGAGTTCCGGCGAGGTCCGCGTTAATGTCGAGACCTCGGTTGGCACAGGCATAATTTGTCGATGCCACGGAATTCTCTGCGCTGACGAGGCCGGCGCCTTGCTGGAACACGGACGCGGCCAGCATGCCATCGGGTTTAACGGCCGGGCGTGCGCCGCTCATGGGCTTGCACTTGACCTGGTCCGGGGTCAGCGATGGCTCGGCTTCGAGCATCAGAGCAACAACGCCGCTGACAATAGCTGCAGACTGCGACGTGCCGGACATGCAGTAATACGAATTACCGTCGTGGAAGTTCTTGTGTTCTTTCGGGATGCGGTTCTTCTTGTCCATGACGCCGAGCAGGCGATCGCCCGGGGCGATCACTTCCGGCTTCACGAAACCTTCATACGTTGGGCCAGCGGCCGAGAAGCTCGCGATGCGATCGTCCGATTCGTCGAGCGGCGTTCGGTTGTCCGTCATCGCGCCGACGGTAATGACGTAGGGCACATTGCCGGGGACGCCGACCGTCATCGCATCCGGCCCGGTATTGCCGGCCGAGGCGACAACGACGATGCCCGCGCGCCAGGCTTCCATGACCGCCTGGTTCAGCGGGTCGTCCCAGTAATGCGACTGGGGCAGCGCCGACAACGACAGGTTCAGGACGCGGATGCCATAAACATCCTTGTTTTGTAACACCCAGTCAATGCCGCGGATTACGTCGAGGTACGTGCCGTGACCAAATTCGTCGAACGCCTTCACTGCGACCAGCGACACACCGGGGGCGACACCATTCCAGTTCGGCGCATTGCCCGAACCCTGCGTCTTGCGTGAAGACAGGATAATGGAGGTAACATGGCTGCCGTGGCCGTTGTCGTCCTCCGCATCATCGGCATCCCCCTCGACGTTATTGATCGCGTCGTCGGTACACAGTACGCGCTCGGTGCCGTCGTAGTCCTTGCGCAGCCAGTTCTTGCCGCCACCCGAACTCCAGACACCGGTGTCCAGCACGGTCACGGTTACGCCAGCACCCGTTATACCGCCTGCGTGTAATGTATCGGCGCCGACCTGGTGCACGTAGTGTGTATTACGCGCCTTCTTGTCGACCTTCTGGTTATCGCCACTAGTTGCCACGGATGGAACGAACTCCGTACGACACCCTTCGAGGAATTCGACAACGATGGAGTGCGCCTCCTGGTCGAGGTCGATATTCTGCAGGAATTCGATTTCCAGAATCTGGGCGTCGCCGGGGGCGATGCGGCGTCGCTTGATGTCGGCGTGCCAGTTGTCAGCAACCGTGGCGATCGGGGCATCGCGGTAGTCGACGAAGATGTCTCTGCTGCCCAGCTTCAGCTTCCTGAGCTGCCCATTTGCTTCTGGCCAATTAAGCGAAACTTCGCCGATCGTAATGTCGTCTGTGCCCAAATTTGGCAGCGACCACTTAATCTACTTGTCCTTGAACTCGCGAAATTCGAGCCCCGATTATCGGCAATCCATTTCGCGCGGCACGAATTCAAGCGAACAGCCCTCTTCGAAATAGAGCGATATCGAGTAGTTAGCCTCCGCCCAGTCAATATCGGCGTCAAACTCGAATCTGAGTTCTGCGGTTTGCCCGGGTGCCAGTTGCCGGCGCCGGACGTCGTCGTGCCAGTTATCGACGATCTGTACGTACGGTGGTTCCGCCTGCGCCGTCCAGATGTCCGCACCATTGAGCTTTATCTTCTTCAGTGTGCTGTTCGTCGTCGGCCACGAGACAGACAGTGATCCTATCGTTACGGTTGAGCTTCCCGTATTGGTCACGAGCCAGCGAAACTTGTTGTCCTCAAATATCGTTCCTGTGCCGCTGACGCCACAAATTGAAGATGTCGATACGGAGGTGTCCTCGTAAATGCGGCGCACGGCGTCATTTCGCTGGAGCTGTTGGCGCTGCGCCGTAGTCAACTGCGCGCCGACCGCTCGAATGATCAACAGTTCATGCGTAACCAGTCCACCCGACTCCAGGACGGCATGCGCGGTGCTCTCGGCAGAATCGGACTGAACGATATAGCTCTTGCTGACTTCTACCGCGAAATCGTGGCTGCCGGGCTGCACGGCGCACGATGCGACGCCCATAACTACCAGGGAGGTCGAGAAGACCTTAAGCAATATTCGTTTCACGTCCATGGTTCCAGTGCCTCGTGCGATGTCGACGGCAGTGCCGAAGACGTTGGAATTTCCAGGACTCTATTTGGCCATCACCAGGAGTTACGTGGACGTGCGCAGGGATGTTGAGCTGCCCGGGAGGTATGAAACCGGTGCCATAATGTTGCGGTTAAGTCGGTGGGAACAAAATAGCTATGCACGCAATGTCAATCAGGGATACGCAGGGTCGGAATATGTGCGCGACAGTAGGTACGTGCGAAAGTTTCTGCCTTTTGCGTGGCGTGTGACCGAAGTCTCGATATCAAACGCTGGTCATTGCCCGCCGTCCCGACCGCCTATACGATGCTTGACGTCATTTACCGTTCGTGAAAAATCATATGGGAACGAATGACCCAACTGGACTGGCCGACGTACACGCAGTGTCGCCTAATGTCATATTGACGGCAGATCATCAAGGCATGGTCCTTGAGATCGCCGAGGGTCCTGAAGAACTGCGCGAGCGCCTAGGTTTAGGACTGACTGCAAAAGACGTCTGGGATGAGCACGCCGAAGCCGTGGTGTTGCATGGTATCAAACGTGCCCTGCGGGGGCGCACTGCGCATAGTGTCGCTGGCGATTCTGGACGGGTTGGCATCGAATTCGTATTCGTGCCGCAAGGACGCGACCGCGTGCTCGTGATCGCGCGCGAGGACGGCATTCATGCACTGCGGGTATCCCGCGATGGCCGCCCCGAAATGCTGGATTCGGGCACTGGGCTGCCAAACCGAGCGCTCCTGCTGGAGGAACTCGAACAGATTGCGGTAACCCAGCGCCTCAAAGAAGGGCGCGCTGCCGTATTGTGCCTTTATGTTGAGCTGCCAGAGTCCGGGTTTGGGGCATTGGGGGCCGGCAAGGAAGATGAGTTACTGACGAAGCTTGCCGCACGGCTTGGCGGTCAGCTGCGAGGCATGAATGACGAGGACCCGGTCGACTATGAACGCTACTCGGTCCTTGCGCGCACCGACTATCGCCAGTTCGTCGTCGTGCTCCCGGAAATTGAGACCGGCGAGACTGCCGAAGCAGTCCTATGTCGTCTCATCGAGAGCTTGCAGCAACCGGTAACTGTCGGTACACGAAGCACGATGGCTTCGGTTAGCGGTGGACTTGCGTTGTTGCCGCAGGACGGCACGGATGCACAGACATTGCTCGATAACGCCACAGCGGCGATGGCGGACGCGCGCGCATCGGAAGGCACCTCGTACCGTTTTCATTCGGGAACCGTTCGATTGCGCAGCCTGCAGCGACAGGATGTTGCGGCGGACCTCAAGACCGCATTGTCAAATGAAGCGTTCGAAATCCGCTTCATGCCCGTGGTGTCAGCAACGAGCGGAAAAGCGCGATCCGCCGAAGCGCTATTGCGCTGGCCGGAGACTGCGCTCGGTGCCGTGTCGACACAGAAGATCGTTACAACCGCGGAACACACGGGCGTCATTATCGAGATCGGCGACTGGGTGACACGCAAGGCGCTCGAGGCATCCCGGAGCTGGCATCAAAAGGGGCACCATGCTATGCGCGTCTCGATAAATCTATCCGGTCAGGAATTCGCAAGTAAAGGCTTAGTGTCCCGCGTGGCCGCCGCCCTGCGAGACACGGGCGCCGAGCCGGCAAGCGTCGAGTTCGAATTAAAGGAGCACATGGTCGCGCGAGATGCGACCCGTAACTTCGCTACGATCAGGGCGATGAAAGAGTTCGGCATAAACCTGTTACTCGACGATTATGGCACCGGAGCCTGCACGCTTGCAGACCTGTCGCGCTGTCCATTGGATGCAATCAAGATAGACCTGTCGCTGGTTGCGTGCATCGAAACAGACGCGCGTGATCGCGCAGCCTGCGCGGCTGCTATTGGTATGGCGCACGGCCTCGGCATGCGCGTTATAGCCAAAGGCGTGGAAACTGAAGCGCAGGCGACATATCTACGCGAGGCCGGCTGCGATGAACTCCAGGGTTTTCTCTATGCCGTGCCACTCTCGGATAAGGAACTGATGAGATTCCTTGATGGCGAGGGTGGTGAGAGGACGTTGATCGCATGAGCGACAATACAACAAGCCAAGCGGCACCGGCCCTCAATCTGAATGCGGATTTCACGCGACAGCTAAAGAGTCTGTCTATTCCGGCATCCAACGTCGGCGACCCTTGCTCCTGGCCTGGTGCACACGTGCTACTGCTGAGCAAAGATAACGATGCCATCAAGTGGGGCCAACGGTGGTTGAGCAGGGACGGCCTGCACGTCGAATGCCCGGAGCATCCGGCCAAGGGCCTCGCAATCGCGCGAGACAAGCGACCCAGCGTCATCGTCGTCGACGCGACCCTGCGGGACGTATCAGGAGTACCGTTGTACAGCGTGCTGGCCGATGCAGCAGACGTGACTGCGCCACTCTTTGTTTTGTGCACAAGTGAGCGCGAGGTTTCGGCATTGCTGGATAGTGACATTTACGATGTCGCTCGAAGACCCTTTAACTGGCAACTGATCGGCAAGCGAGTCGTCGCAGCCTGCCGGGCGGCTGCAACCAGCGCACGCCTGGTGCAAGCAGAGGAATCACTCGAAAAGTCTCTGACGATGGCGAACCTAGCGCGCGCGACCCTCCGCAAGCAAGAGTCATTTGAGCCGGTCACTGGTTTGCCCAACAAGGCGAAGTTCATCGACCTGCTAAGGCGAGGCATGACCGCGGCCGACCGCGATGGTACCGCTCTTGCAGTGTTCGTTATTGGCTTTACACGTTTTCGCCTCGTGATCGAGGCCATGGGGCAAAAGCAGGCTGACAGGGCGTTGACTCTTTTCGGCCAAAATATCGCGAAATGCCTACACCAGTCTAGCCGGTCGCAACGCATTGGCAAGGGTTTGCGAACGTCTGCGGCCGCATCGCTCGACCAGTTCCGGTTTGCACTGATGATGACCTGTCCAGGAGGACAGGAAGAGCTGCGAGATTTTCAGGAGATGCTGCTCGACGATTTGTCGCAGCCGGTCGAAATCGAGGGGCAGACTGTCTACCTCGCTGCCTGCGTCGGGATTTCGGTCTATCCACAGGATGCTGATAACGTCGATCAGCTGCTACAGCGGGCGGACAACGCGATGCGCGACGCTCAAAGTCGCGGCGGCGGCTTTCGCTATTACTGTGCGGAATCAGACGCAGCAGCTGCGCGCAAGCTCGCTATCGAACATAAGCTTCACGAAGCTCTCGACCAAGGCGCTCTGACCGTTGCCTACCAGCCGATCACCGATACAGCCAGCGGCCACGTCAGCGCGGCTGAGGCTTTGTTGCGTTGGCCGCAATCGGACGGGAGCTTCATATCGCCCGACGAGTTCATTCCGGTAGCAGAGGAATCCGGCCTGATTCTCAGGGCCGGCGAATTTGTGCTGGACGAGGCGTGCCGGCAGCTCCGCTTATGGCAGGACATGGGACTGCGATTGCCGCGGATGTGCGTGAATGTCGCGAAGGCGCAGCTCAACAGCGTTGGCTTTGCTGCCTTCGTCGGAGCAACCCTAACCAAATACGAGCTCGAGCCAGCGCGGCTCGAACTGGAAATCAGTGAGCGCGGCGTTTTGTCCGGGAACGCTGATGCACAAAAGCAGTTGCACGAACTAAAAAATGTTGGTGTTCGTTTGTCAATTGATGACTTCGGAACGGGTGATTCTGCCTTGGGGTATCTCAAGAACCTGCCAATTGACGCACTCAAGATCGATCGCTCGTACGTGGCGGGAATGGGTCTGGATCTGACAGATGCGGCGATCGCGACCGCCATGGCTACTCTCGGCAATCGGCTTCGGCTCGACGTCATCGCGGAAGGGGTTGAAACCCAGGAACAACTTGTCTCGATTGCTGGCATCGGTTGCACGGAATACCAGGGGTACCTTGTCTCGAAGCCAGTTCCCGCCCGCGAATTTGCCGCTCTGTTCGGCAAGTCCTGAGCCCTCGTAGCCGGTGATTTAACAGCTCCTTTATGTGATCTGCATCACACTCTGTCAGCGCCATCGCATACCCACGTCACCGCACGATTTTTTGCCCTGACGCTTAATTTGATTCATGACAGGAAGGAGCGCCAAAATGACGTCGTCCGATATATCGCGTCGGCTCGCAAACGCGACTTCACGGTATTCCCTGATCGCACTCATGGTCTTGCTTTTCAGTGTCTCAGGGGTGGTGGCAAGCGAGAAAAAGCTGGAACAACAGCCGATTCGTTTCGAGCACCTGTCTCTCAAAGACGGCCTGTCGCAGAGCACCGTTCTCGATGTGCTGCAGGATTCAAGGGGCATGCTGTGGATTGCTACCGAAAACGGCCTGAATCGCTATGACGGCTACAAATTCACGACGTTTTATCGCGAACGTGGCAATCCGCGCGCGCTGAGCAGCGACTTCATCTTCGACATCGAGGAAGATAGCAAGGGCAACTTGTGGATCGCGACCAATGATGGCGGGCTTGTCAGTTATGACAGGGACTCCTCGCAGTTTCGCAGTTATCGCAATGACCCCGCACAGGAGTCCGGCATTGCCAGCAACGTGGTTCGGCGGGTCCTGGTCGACACGCAGGGTAGTGTCTGGCTGGCAACACGTGGCGCCGGCCTGCAGCGATTCAATCCCGCAACCCAGGAATTCACGACCGTGGGTCTCGGTGACGGCGTCGACAACGCGCAGGACGTCTATGCGCTGTTTCTCGACTCACACGGCGTGCTGTGGGCGGGCGGCGACCAAGGATTGACGGGCGTTGACGTCGAAACCGGCGAAGCAACGACGCTTGCGCTGGAATTCGACGTGCGAGCCATTGCCGAAGACGTTGACGGTCGCATCTGGGCCGGCACCGAGGGTGGCGGTCTCAGTCGACTCAAGACCGATGGCAGAGGATTCGACCATTTCCCCAGTATCGAAGGTGACGTATCGACTATCGGCAGTAACGTCGTGCAGGCGTTGTTCACGGACAGCGCCGGCCGTTTGTGGGCGGGTACGACGGGCGGTCTCGGCTTGGTCGACCATGAGAGTGGCGCGGTAACCAGGTACAAACACGATGCCGCGGACCTGACGACCCTCAGCGCCAACGACATTACGACGATTTACGAAGATCGCAGTGGTCTGCTCTGGTTCGGCACCAAGACGCAAGGCCTCAGCAAGTGGAACCCGCGCACCTGGGCCTACGGCTTCGAGCCTGCAAAATCGATCACGCCGGGTGAAGACCGGCAACCCGTTATTACGTCGTTCGTCGAAGATGCCGCCGGCAAGCTCTGGATAGGCACATTTGGCGACGGACTCAACGTGCTCGACCGTGACACTGGCGATATCGTGCGCTACCGCAATTCAGCATCCGGTCCGCTTAAAATTGGCGACGACCGTGTGATGAGCCTGATGCGCGATCGAATGGGCCGCATCTGGGCTGGCACGATGACGAGCGGCATCACGCGCCTCGATCCCAAGGCAGGAGAGAGCCGCATCTACCGGTCCGACCCTGAAGACAAGAGCAGCGTCAGCGCCAACGGCATCATGACGATCTTCGAAGACAGCCGCGGTCGCGTCTGGGTCGGCACGTTCGGAGGCGGTATCAGCCTGTATGAGGCTCAGACGGACACCTTTGTCCGCATGACGCCTGACAAGGACAATCCGAATGCTTTGAGCAGCGCCAGAGTCACGAGCTTCGCAGAAGACGCGAGCGGCCTGCTCTGGGTCGGCACCGAAAGTGGGGGCCTGAACCTCCTGAATCCGGAGTCCGGAATTTTCCATCGCTTCCAGCATGATCCCGACGACCCCGCGACCCTCAGCGCAAATACAATCTACGACATCAGCATCGATCAGAGCGGCGCCGTCTGGATCGGCACACATGGCGGCGGTCTCGACAGGGTTGTCGGCGATGCACGTAAACCAGACGAAATCCGCTTCAGCAACCTGTCGCGCAAGGACGGTCTGGCGAACGATGTCGTGTACGGCGTTGAGATCGATAACGAAGGTATCGTCTGGGCCAGCACCAACTACGGTATCAGCAAAATCGATCCGCGCACCGGGGATATCGACAACCTTCACAGCAGCGATGGCCTGCAGTCCGAAGAATTCAATTTTGGTGCGCACTATCGCGGCGAAAGTGGCGAACTGTTTTTTGGCGGAATGGCGGGGTTCAACGCGTTCCGTCCGGAGAACACGGCAGCGTCATCGGCAGCACCGCTAATCGCCTTGACGGGTTTCTTCAACTCGAACGATCCGCTAAAGGCTGATCTCTCGTCAGATGACGAGACCGTCGAGCTGGGGTGGAAGGACGATACGGTAACGTTTGAGTTTGCCGCCCTGGACTTCGCAGCGCCTGAGCAGAACCATTACATGTACAAGCTCGAAGGCTTCGATCGCGAATGGATCGACCTCGGCAATCGCCGCAGTGTGACATACACGGACCTCGATGATGGCAATTATCTGCTGCGCGTCAAGGCCGCTAATAGCGAGGGCGTCTGGAACGAAAGCGGTTTCGCGTTGCCCGTACGAGTCGCAGCCGCACCCTGGGATACGTGGTGGGCCTACCTTGGCTATATAGCGCTTGCCGTTCAGGTGGCTCTTGCTCTGTGGCTCGGCCATCGCCGCAAGATTCGTCGCGAAGAAGAGTACAGCTGGCGTCTCGAGAACGAAGTACGTCAGCGCACCGAGGAGCTTGCGGGTACGAACGACAAGCTGCGCGAGGCCAACAAGGCTCTCCAGGAGAGCAGCCTTAGCGACCCACTGACGGGGCTCAGGAACCGGCGCTTTGTATTCGAGGAAGTATCCCGCGACGTCGACGTTATTCGCCGTCGCCTGGAAGACCGCCACAGCGGCGTGGACGAGACAGGCACTTCGGATCTTGTATTCCTGATGATCGACATGGACAACTTTAAGCCGATCAACGACACCTACGGCCATGCCGCCGGTGACGAGGTTCTGCTGCAGTTCCGCGATCTCCTCCTGGGCGTTTGTCGTCGCAGCGACTTCGTCGTGCGCTGGGGTGGCGATGAATTCGTCGTGATTGCTAAGCAGGCGCGAGAGGGAGAGCCCGCTGCGCTTGCCGAGCGGATCCGTTCGATTGTTGCGAATCACAACTTCGCGCTGAGCGATGGGCAGATCGTTCGTACCAGCTGCTCGATCGGTTTCACAGCATTCCCGATTTTCCGCAACAAGGTCGATGGCTCCGGCCTCGACGAGGTCATTCACCTTGCGGACAAAATGATGTACGAAGCGAAGAAGCAGCGTAACGCATGGGTTGGCATGCTCAGCGCCAGCAAGGCGGTCGCAAGCCATGACTTCGACGAGGAGTCGTTGCAACCCACATCCGCATTATTCCGCATGTCGCACAAGCGTGACATTGCTCGTCATGCCTACAATGATGACGATCAACAGCTTGCACTGAGGCAGTTGGGATGAGGGCGTCCACAGGAGAAAAAACGACGAACGAAGCAAGCAAAAATCGCCTCATAACGCTGATTGCCCTTCTTGGTGCGCTGACGATCGCGATGCTGGCAGCGACAAATACTGGTCGGCACGCCGAACGCAGCAGCTACATCGTCCAGGGACATGACCTGGCGGCACTGCGTTCGCTCGTGGCCGAGAAGGGCGGTGAGATTACTCACGAACTCGGCGTCATCAACGCGGTCGCGGCTAACCTGACGGACGCGCAGGTTGCCGACCTTCGGGCGACAGCCGGCGTGCGCCGCATCTACGACAACGGCAGCGTCGAGGTCGCGGGCAAGCCCGGCGGTGGCGGAGTTAGCGGTGACAACACCAACAGCAGCGGCGTCCTGGAGACCTATTACCCGACCCAGGCCGGCGCTAAATACCTTCACGATTCCGGCATCGACGGCAGCGGCGTGACCATCGCGGTCCTCGATACCGGCCTCTGGAAGCACGAGGGCATCCGCTACAATCCGGCCAAGCAAAACCGCCTCCAGGCGTATTACGACGCCATCACGAATACCCTGCAGACGCCTACGAGCGGTGACGACCCGGGCGGCCACGGCACCCACGTGGCCAGCATCGCCGTCTCCAGCCTGATGACGCCCGAGGGCAACTTCAACGGCGTGGCGCCGGGCGCGGGCCTCGTCTCGGTGCAGGCGTTCGACGCCGACGGCCAGGGCACCTACGCCAACGTCATCCGCGCCATCGATTGGGTCGTGGCCAACAAGGACACTTACGGCATCCGCGTGCTGAACCTGTCGTTCAGCGCCGAGCCACGCTCCTACTACTGGGACGACCCGATCAACCAGGCCGCGATGGCTGCGTGGCAGGCCGACATCGTCGTGGTCGCCGCGGCGGGCAACCGCGGGCCCGACCCGATGACCATCGGCGTGCCCGGCAACGTGCCGTACGTAATCACGGTGGGCGCCGTTAGCGACAACTACACGCCCGACGACTTGAGCGACGACAAGCTGGCCTCGTTCTCCTCGACCGGCCCTACGGTGGAAGGCTTCGTCAAGCCCGAGATCCTCGCCCCGGGCGGCCACATGCTCGGCCTGATGAACACGTTGTCGACGCTCGCCAAGACATACCCGCAGTTCTACGTGGAAGGCAAGTACTTCGAGATGTCGGGCACTTCGCAGGCAGCAGGTGTCGTGAGTGGCGTGGCCGCCCTGATCCTGCAGGCCGACCCGACGCTGAGCGCCGACGAAGTCAAGTGCCGCATCATGTCCTCGGCCCGCGTGGCCCTGGCCGGCAAGGGCGGCAACAAGTCGCTCGCCTACTCGGTCTACCAGCAGGGCGCGGGCCTGGTCGACGTCAAGGGCGCATTGGTGAACAGCGCCCGTGATTGCGCCAACAAACGCCTCGACATCGACGCCGATGTCGCCGGCACCATGCACTTCGGCGGCCCGGCCAACCAGCAGGAGACCGACGGCAGCTACGTCCTGCGCGGCGAACTCAATTCGAAAGAGTCCGGCTACACTTGGGATGGCAGCTACAGCGGCACCGACGGCTACCTCTGGACCAAGGGTTACCTGTGGACCGATGGCTACCTGTGGACCAACGCCTACCTGTGGACCAACGGCGTCGGCGTCGACGGCTACCTCTGGACCGATGGGTATCTCTGGACCAATGGTTACCTCTGGACCAACGCCTACCTGTGGACCAATGGTTATCTCTGGACCAACGCGCTCACCGAGATGACCTCGATGTCGAGCTGGGTCGAGCCCGAGTAAGCATGATTTCCACTACTGTTGCGGCGCGCCTGATGGCGCGCCGCGCTCGTATGTGCCGTGGTCGCATTCGTGCCGGGAGCAAGTCCCGCAAGAATGTCAGTCAACAACCCTGCCGAACTGGATCTTGAGGCGACCCTCGCCAATAGTCTGATGGCCCCGGTACAGCGTGTACAGGATTGCCAGTTTCTTGTTCTCCATGGCGGGCCCCACTGCCATTCGTAATGGGCATTTGAGAGCCGGTACCGGGGTGCTTGGCTCGAGGGCACCGACGGTGCTTTGCACATAGATTCCGTTATCGTGCCGCTCTACGTTGGGGTATTGATGGTTATTCGTCTTTGCCTGGGCACGTTTGTCGAAGGGGCTCACGTAGATCCGATCGGCAATGTCAAAGTCCTCTAAGATTGGAAAGCCCAACTCAATGCGCACGTCGCTGATGCTCTGTATGCCTTTGTTGCAGACCACAAGGTTGAGCTGCAACGCTTTCTGCTCGAAGTAGTAATGATTATCGGCATCGACACACAGGCCCTCAGCTGCCTTTACCACGTCGTTCGATAAATCATCCGGGGCGGAGTCTCCCGAACTCGCCCTTGCCAGGCTGAGAATCCGCGTGGTCACCGTGTTCACCGCATCCCGAAGTGTCTGTTTGAGGTCCCTGTCGTCTTTTTCGTGCTGTCCCGCGCCGCCAAAAGGTGGATTAGACGTATCGGGGATGGTGACCTCAATGACCTTGCTGTCCGGATCATCGTTGAAGCCCACTTCGATGGGAGGAATTGTTAGTAGATCAACCGGGTCGCCCTCTTCGAGCGCTTCGATCGGATCAGGGGAGTCCAAGTTAGCGAGCTCGTCAACATCGACCTCGCGCAACTCTCGGCCTTCCCGTATCCAGGACTTGCCGCGTGCCAGCTCCCTGGAGTAGTTCTGACCGACAACGAACGGTCCTTCGTCGCAATCACTGATCTCAAGTGCGCCGACGAGCTTGCCGCCGAATTCGTCAAAGATGAACGCGAGGGACACAGGCGGCTCTATCATTTCCGATATATGTCGATGAGCCTTTTTCAGGTCCGCCGTGGCGTCCTCGCTCATGCCGACGATTTTGCTGCCCTCCATTGAGCCCGGGTTGATACCGAAAAGGATATGCCGGGGACCGCCTACATTGGCATTCGCCAAGCCAATGACTTCCTTCACGAGTTCCTCCCTGCCCATCAACCGGAACGGGTCAGAGACGAGCAGCTTGGAAGACGTAAATGGCTGCTGAATGAGTTTCTTGACTAGCACGGCGTCGACCGGATTCTCCTTCAAATCAGAAGGTTACGACCTAGATCTGGCATAATCTGCGACCGTCGTCCCAGATTTGGAATTCGAAAAGACGCGTAAGAATGTGGCAGACCCCAACAGCCATCCGAAAATGTGAACAGACCATGTGGCGGCCGATTTCCAGTGCTGCTAGCTGCCTCGATAGAATGTCCGGATGAAGATCAATTTTTCGAGGGCTTCGGTGGCAATTTCGGCGTTGGCTTTGCCGGGAACCGCGCTGGCACAGAATGTACCTCCGATTATCGCTGCACTAGCACTCTCACCGATCCTGGCATTTCTCCTCGCAATAGTCCTTGGCGTCGTGACGCGCAGCTGGAGTGTCGGCGCCAGACAATTCGGGTTGGTCTGTGTCTGGATTGTGCTGTTCGCGATTGCGTCATATTGGGTCGAGAATGACTACGTAATCTGGACGCTACTCATGCTTTACGGGATTGAATCACCCCGGGATTGCCGGAGACCTTTTATGTTGAGAGGATACTCCGATGACAAGAGCAAACAGATTTTCCCTGGAAGTCCGGGAACGAGCGGTTCGCATGCTGCACGAGCAAGAACCATCTTATGAATCACGGTGGGCGGCATTGACGTCGATTGCCGGGAAGATTGGCTGTACGGCGGAGACGTTGCGCAAGTGGGTTCAGCGGGCGGAGATCGACCGCCGACTGAAATGATGGTTCGTTACATCGACGATCACAAGAACCGATTCGGGGTCGAGCCAATCTGCCATGTGCTGCCGATTGCCCCGTCGACGTATTACGAACAGAAGGCACGGGACCGCGACCCGGGTCGGCGTCCGGCACGTTATCATCAGGACGAGGCGCTGAAACCTGAGATCACGCGCGTGTGGCGCGAGAACTTCGAGGTGTATGGCGCTCGCAAGGTGCGGAAGCAGCTGATGTATTATCAGAACAGAGATCAGGCGATGGCGGCCTGACTCAAGACAAAAACCCTCCGGAGAACCCGGGGTGATTCAGTCGTGCGAATTGCACTGGAGAACGCCGTGTCGATCGCGAGCCTCCTGTTATTGACTGAGGCCACGATGACGGAGGTGCCGGATACCGAGAAGCACGGCGCAGCCGATCGAGCGATGGAAATGTAAGGACAGTCGGGCGCGAATTCCACCGCCTCAGCCAGTACTGTCGTCTTTGCTGTCGTCGTCGGTGCAGCCTCGACCTTGCTACGCACCGGATATAGCCGGCAGGTGAGATACGTCACCGGTATAGATAAGGCGCCAGTTGCAGCCGGCCGGGCGAATGACTTTGCTTAGGCTGCAGTACGGCGGGTCGGCGATGACGCCTTCGACGGCGGGCCGGCCGATCAGTCCCGCCAGGGAGCCGAGCACCGATGCGCAATGACCGACGAGTAATAGATTGCCATCGAATTCCTCGGTGAGCCGCCGGCATGTGGCGGCGGAGCGCTCCAAAGCCTCGCCACCGCTTTCGCCAAAATGAAGCTGACCGCGTGAGGTGTAGCTCGTGTCGACATGCGTGTAACGCGCCGCGAGCCTGGCGACCGGTTCGAGTTCTGGCGGATCGGGAAACCAGTCGGCATTCAGCCATTCTGACAAACCAGCCTCGATCTTGACGTGCAAACCGCAGGTGCGGGCAATGGCAAGCGCCGATTCGACACAACGCAGGAACGGCGACGCAAACAAATGCGTAATGGTTTCCGTGGACAGTCGTGCCGTCAGAGCCTCTGCCTGTCGCTGCCCTAATTGCGACAGCGG
>Ga0224505_10000238_pt1 | contig 41064 bp, 37 predicted proteins | sample SF_Jan12_sed_USG_FD_169102 | JGI IMG/M metagenome (GOLD analysis project Ga0224505, IMG submission 169102) | Sediment microbial communities from San Francisco Bay, California, United States - SF_Jan12_sed_USGS_4_1 | ecosystem: Environmental > Aquatic > Marine > Sediment | place: USA: California... | reverse complement strand
AAGGGACAAGGTCCTCTACACGCTCCTCTTTTTTGCCCTGATAATGATCGGGGGGACAAGCATACTGAGTCTTCTGACTCTTGGAGAACGGCAGAAGATTATTATTGATCTCGGTCTGGCGAGTATTTCGATCTTCGGTCTTTTTATTGCCGTATTTATCGGCATCGGGCTGGTCTATAAGGAAATCGACCGGCGAACAATCTATACCATCATATCGAAGCCCATACACCGCTATCAGTTCCTTCTCGGGAAATATCTCGGGCTGGTTCTAACGCTTTTTGTAGAAGTGGTTATCATGACCATCGTATTCATGGCGGTTACAGCGTTGTATGAAAGCCCCGATCCTGCGCTGCTGAAGGCGGTGCTGCTTACCTTTCAGGAATTGATGCTGATCACGGCCATAGCGATCCTTTTCTCTTCCTTTTCTACTCCCGTGCTAAGCAGTCTCTTTACCGTCGCGGTCTTCATTATCGGGCACATGTCTCAAGACCTGAAGATATTTGGTGCGAAAACGGGATCGCTGGTCATCCAAAAAGTGACAAATTTCTTGTACTATATGCTCCCGAATCTCTCGAACTTTAATATTAAAGGCCAGGTAGTTTATGGCGTGCCTGTTGAGTGGAGTTACATCGGCATTGTTACTGCATATACTGCATTGTATATAGCGATAGTTCTGTCGATATCGGCGATGATATTCCAGTATCGGGACTTCAAATAGCGAATGATCTCGCTATTTCAGCGGTCATCGCGTTGTTGCAACGGTTCTGGGGTGGTGTTACAATTGTGTACCTTTTCAAAGGATGTGCATAGATGATTCAGGGGCTCAACAGCAATGTTCAGCATGACGGCGTCGTTTACCATGTCCAGACCCAGGACCTCGGTACCGGTGCCTCACAGGTGGTCACCATGATATACAAGGGAGGCGCGATTGTTTCGTCAAAAAAGACGGACTATTCGGGCTTTGCCCAAGAGGCAGACCTGGCCGCGAGAGTCAGGGAGCTGGTGGAAAGCCAGCACCGCGACACAATTGGCGCGCTTAAGGCAGGAGACATTGATCTCAGCGGAATTGAGAGGGGTGCGTGATACGGTTTACCAACGTGACTAAAAAATTCGGCGACCATTATGCCCTGAAGAATATTTCCCTGTCGATCGACAAGGGGGAGTTCGTCTTTATTACGGGGCCGAGCGGTGCGGGGAAAACCTCCATCCTCAAGATGATCTACGGCTCGGAGCAGGCGGATGACGGAGAGGTCATGGTCTCCAGCTGGGACGTGAGCAAGCTGGGCGCCCGAAGCCTGCCCTTTTTTCGTCGGAGCATAGGGATCGTTTTCCAGGATTTCAAGCTGCTGTCCCGAAAGAGCATCTTTGAGAATGTAGCGCTGCCCATGCGGGTCACGGGCACACCATACCGTGATATCAGCACCAAGGTGCCGCAGCTTCTGAAGCTGGTTGGTCTTGCGCACAAGGCCGAGTGTACGCCCAGCCAGTTATCCGGCGGCGAACAACAGCGCGTGGTGATTGCCCGGGCGCTGGCGAACGAGCCGGCAGTGTTGATTGCCGACGAGCCTACGGGCAATCTTGATTACGACCTGTCTCTGGAGATTATCCAGCTTCTCAAGGACATATGCGCGCGGGGTACTACCGTGGTCATGGCGACGCACAACCGCGAGATTGTGAGGCAGACCGGAAGAAGGGTGATACGGCTGGAAAAGGGAGAAGTCGCTTCGGAGGGGACCAGTTATTATGGGCGCTAGAACGTTCTCCTACCTGCTGGAGGATGCGCTCACCAGCATACGGTCGGCAAAGCTGCTCAACCTCATTGCCGTTACCACCATTGCAATTTCGATGTTTATCTTTTCGATCTTCCTCTGGAGTGTGGCCAACCTGGACTCCTTTGCAGCCAGGATAAGCAGGGATGCCCAGCTGACAGTCTACCTGATGGACGACTCAACCGAAGAACAGCGGTTGTCGCTCCTTACAGCCCTTCAGAAACGCAAGGAAGTGCAAAGTGTTGACTTCCTCTCCAAGGACCAGGCGCTGGAAGAGTTCAGGAAATCGCTGAAGGGGCAGGAGGCCATCCTCCAGGGCCTTTCGCAAAATCCGCTTCCCTCGTCCTTCGAAGTCCGGTTCAGGGCCGGTTACCGCACTGCCGCCGATATCGGTGGAATGGCGGGAGAGGTCGTAAAGATGGCAGGGGTCGAGAGTGTCGAATATGGCAAGGACTGGCTCGATAATTTCGCCCGATTTCTCGCTTCCCTGAGACTCCTCAGTATTTTGATGGGAGTCGGGCTTGCTCTTTCCGTCACTTTCATCGTTGCCAATACGGTCCGCCTTACCGCCTATACCCGTTCGGAAGAAGTGGAGATCATGAAGTTGATAGGGGCGACCGATTCCTTTATTAAGTGGCCCTTTATGATAGAAGGGGGGCTGCAGGGAGGAATTGGTGCGGCCCTTGCGTTGGCGGCAAATTACGGCGTCCATCATGCACTGACACTGTTTCTCTCATCCGCGCAATTCCCGCTTTTGCAGGGGATAGTCCTGAATTTTCTTCCTCTCAGTTACATCGTCGCGTTCCTTGCCGGAGGAGTTTTCCTCGGTCTGGCGGGTAGTTTTCTGTCTGTCAGGACCTTTTTCAAGGCGGAATAAAATGACTGCTCTGCTTTGTCGTTGCTTTATGGCCGGCATGTTCATTCTTGCTGTCTTTGTCTCCGGCGTATCAGCCGAGGTCGGAGAAGAAACGGCCCGCGTGCAGGAAGAGGTCGAGCGCCTCAAGGGACACCTGAAGGAACAGAAAGAATCGATGCAGGAGGTAGCCCGAAAGGAAAAGGTTATCTTTGATGAGTTCGAGAGATCAGGGAAGATGCTGTCTGACGCCAGGTGGGAAGAGCGTAAGGTCAATAAAAAACTCGGGGAAGTTGAGGGTGAGATCAGTCGCCTCAACGCTCAACTCGAGGAAGCCCGGGCCAGGGTTACCTCGGGGGCTGAAGTGGTCGGCGCACGGTTGAGGGCTATGTACAAACAGGGGCGGCATGGATATTACAGCTCCATTTTTGCGTCTGATACGCACGCATCTGCATTGCGCCACTATCGTTCCTTGTCCCTGGTTGCTGAGCATGACCAGAAACTCCTGGAGAATTTCAGCAAGGCCACTGCTGAGGCACTATCGAAATTCGCCGAACTTGAAGCGCAGAAGAAGGAGCTTGTCCCCCTCCAGGAGGAGGCTTCCAGAAAGAGCGCGGAAGTCGCGCAGCGGCTAAAGGAAAAGAAAGACCTGCTGGCGACGATAAGGAAAGAAAAAAGCTTCTACGCCAGTGTGGTGAAAGGGTTGGAGGAGTCTTCGACCTACCTTGAGGCTATTCTGAAGGAGGCCAAGAAGGCTCCTGAAAAGACTCAGACGGCGCCACCGTCGGTTTCCGCGGCCGTATCTCCGCCGGCTGCTTCTGCCCCTGTGCACGCGGCACGGAAAGATGCTTCCGTAAAGGGGGCTGAAAGGCCGTCCGCCTTCAGTGCGGCAAAAGGACGTTTGATATGGCCGGCAGCCGGTGAGGTAGTCGGCAGGTTCGGGCGTTATGTTGACAGTCAGACAAAGGAACAGACAATCCGAAAAGGGGTGGAGATTGCCGCTGCCGCCGGTAGCGAGGTTTCGGCCGTCTTCCGGGGCAATGTGATTTACTCAAACTGGCTCAAGGGCTACGGCAAGGCGGTGATTCTTGACCATGGAGAAACCTACTATACTGTATATGCCCATCTTGCCGATATTCTGGTAAGAGAAGGCGACAGTGTCGACCAGGGGGCCTTGATCGGCAAGGTAGGGGATACGGGGTCTCTGAAGGGGCCTGATCTTTATTTCGAGGTACGTAACGGCGGTGACCCGGAAGACCCGATACTTTGGTTGAAGCGTCGTTGAAAATAAATTTGGCAATCCGGGCCGGATCGACTATACTTGCGGTAATAACAGGCTTTAAATAGCACAATGTTTCAGGAGGTTTGAATGCCAAAGGGGTTTAAAGGCAAAGTCATGATTGTGCTGGTCGTGGTGTTCCTGTCCGCGGTCGGCAGCTTCGTCGGAAGAGTTACGGCTGAGAAGACTCTGGTGGAAGGGGAAGCTTACGAACACCTGAAGGTCTTCGCCGAGGTGCTCTCGCTCATCCAGCGAAACTATGTAGAGGACACCAAGACCAAGGACCTCACCTACAGTGCCATCAAGGGGATGCTTGGCAACCTTGATCCGCATTCATCCTTCATGACACCGGAAGTTTACAAGGAGATGCAGGTGGATACCAAGGGAGAGTTCGGAGGACTTGGCATCCAGATCGGTATGAAGGACAACCTGCTGACGGTCATCTCTCCCATAGAGGAAACACCCGCTGAAAAGGCCGGGATAAAGGCGGGCGACAAAATTCTGAAGATTGATGGAGAAACCACAAAAGATATGACGCTCTCCGACGCCGTCGGGAAGATGAGGGGGCAGAAAGGGACCCCCGTGACGCTCACCATCGGCAGAGAGGCTGTGTCCGAACCCTTTGACGTCAAGATTGTCAGGGACATCATCAAGATCAAGAGCGTAAAATCGAAGGTGCTGGAAGACAAGATCGGTTATGTGCGTCTGACGCAGTTCCAGGAACAGACGGCGATCGACATGGAAAAGGCGCTTCAGAAGCTGGATGAAGAAAAGATAGAAGCGCTGATCCTCGATATGCGCAACAACCCCGGCGGCCTGCTCAACGTGGCGGTCGATGTGTGCGACAAGTTCCTCAAACAGGGGGATCTCGTGGTTTACATCAAAGGGCGGGATCAGGCCAAGGACGAGTTCTTTGCGAAGAACGGCACCCCTCATCCTGCCTACCCGATAGTCGTTCTGGTGAACGAGGGAAGTGCCAGCGCTTCGGAGATTGTTGCAGGGGCGCTTCAGGACTGGGGCAGGGGGCTTGTGGTAGGGACCCAGACTTTCGGCAAAGGGTCCGTGCAGACCGTAATCCCGCTCTCCGACGGTTCAGGGCTCCGGCTGACAACGGCGAAATACTATACGCCGAAGGGACGCTCCATCCAGAATACGGGGATTGCGCCTGACATAGTGGTGAAAGTTCCCGTCACCGAAACTGTTGCAAAGGCAGAGGGGGTGTCGCCCCATAAGACGCTTCGCGAGAAGGACCTGAAGCGCCACCTTCCCAACGATACGGTCAAGGAAGAGGACGACTCTTCCGAGCAACCGTCAACCTCCAAGCCTTCCAAGGGCAAGGAGAAGGAAGGTGACGACACGACAGCCGAGAAGAAGCCTGAAGATGATATCCAGCTCCAGAAGGCCATTGACCTCATAAAGACGTGGAAGGTTTTCAAGAATACCGCTCCCCTTGAAAGAAAGGGGTAGCCACGGAACTTCCGGCGGCTCAAATTACACGCAAAACAAAAAGCCCGGCCTTTTGCCGGGCTTTTTGTTTATGAAAAAAATCTTGATTTTTGAGGGGCGGTAAGTGTAGTATTCCCGCTGTTAGCACTCCCGTGTATCGAGTGCTAACAGCGGGAATACCGTTTGTAAGGGTATGTTTAAGGATCGTGTCATAAGGAGGTGAGGTTGCCGCACGCAGCATAGTAGCCTGATCTTAAACGTTGCAGTCAAACCATTTTAAAGGAGTGTACAGATGAACCTGAAGCCTTTGAAAGAAAGAGTATTTGCCGAGTTTGTTGAAGAAGCAGAAAAGACCGCAGGCGGGATTATCATTCCCGATGCGGCAAAAGAGAAGCCCCAGCGCGCCAAGGTTGTCGCTGTAGGGGGTGAAGTCAAGGAAGTCAAGACGGGAGACACCATCCTCTTTGACAAGTATTCCGGGTCGAAGCTCAAGTCCGATGACAAGGAATACCTGATCATCAAGGAAGAAGATATCCTCGCGGTTGTTGCCTAAAACATTTTAAAGGAGGTAGTTAATGGCCAAGCAGTTACTGTTTCAGGAAGAGGCCCGGGCCGCCATTCTCAAGGGCGTTACCCAGCTCAGCGATGCCGTCAAGGCAACTCTCGGCCCCAAGGGTCGCAATGTAGTCATCGACAAGAAGTTTGGTTCCCCCACGATCACCAAGGACGGCGTTACCGTCGCCAAGGAGATCGAGCTCAAGGACCCCTATGAGAACATGGGTGCCCAGCTGGTCCGCGAAGTTGCCAGCAAGACCTCGGATGTTGCCGGCGACGGTACCACCACGGCTACCGTTCTTGCCCATGCCATCTACCGTGAAGGCATGAAGAACGTGACCGCAGGCGCCAACGCCATGGACATCAAGCGCGGCGTTGACCGTGCTGTTGAAGTGGTCATTGACGAGCTGAAGAAGATCAGCAAGCCGGTGGCGGGCAAGAAGGAGATCTCCCAGGTCGGCACCGTGTCCGCCAACAACGACCAGACCATCGGCGACCTCATCGCCGAGGCCATGGACAAGGTCGGCAAGGACGGCGTCATCACCGTCGAAGAGGCCAAGAGCATGACCACTTCGCTCGACGTCGTCGAGGGTATGCAGTTTGACAGGGGCTACATCTCCCCCTACTTCGTCACCGATCCCGAGAGGATGGAAGTCGTCCTTGAAGGCGCGTTCATACTGATCAACGAGAAGAAGATATCCAGCATGAAGGACCTTCTTCCCGTCCTTGAGCAGACCGCCAAGATGGGCAGGCCCCTGCTGATCATCGCCGAGGACATCGAGGGCGAGGCCCTTGCCACCCTCGTGGTGAACAAGCTCCGCGGCACCATCAACGTCGCCGCTGTCAAGGCCCCCGGTTTTGGCGACAGGCGCAAGGCCATGCTGGAGGATATCGCCATCCTCACCGGCGGCCAGGTAATCTCCGAGGACCTCGGCCTCAAGCTCGAGACCGTAAAGATCACTGATCTCGGCACTGCCAAGAAGATCACCGTCGACAAGGATAACACCACTATCGTCGAGGGTGCGGGCGACACCACCAAGATCCAGGGCCGCGTGAAGCAGATCAAGGCCCAGATCGAAGAGACCACCTCCGACTACGACCGTGAAAAGCTCCAGGAGAGGCTTGCCAAGATCGCCGGCGGCGTTGCCGTCATCAATGTTGGTGCATCGACCGAGACCGAAATGAAGGAGAAGAAGGCTCGCGTTGAGGATGCGCTCCACGCAACCCGCGCCGCCATGGAAGAGGGTATCGTTCCCGGCGGCGGCGTCGCGCTGCTTCGCTCCATCAAGTCCCTTGACGGCATAAAGCTCGAAGGCGACCAGCAGATCGGTGTCAGCATCGTCAAGCGTGCCCTTGAGGAGCCCATCCGCCAGATCGTCGCCAATGCCGGTCTGGAAGGTTCCATCATCGTGGACAAGGTAAAGAACGGCGAAAAGGCCACCTTCGGCTTCGACGCCCACCACGAGCAGTTTGTCGATATGCTCGAGGCCGGCATCATCGACCCGACCAAGGTAACCCGTACCGCGCTCCTGAACGCCGCTTCCGTGGCCTCCCTCATGCTGACCACCGCTGTGATGGTCACCGACATCCCCGAAGAGAAGGCCGCTGCTCCCGCAATGCCCGGCGGCATGGGCGGCATGGGCGGTATGTACTAAGGCTTGACACTGCGCCGCAAGAGGCGTATAGTGGCCTTCCTTGACGCGGGGTGGAGCAGTCCGGTAGCTCGTCGGGCTCATAACCCGAAGGTCGCAGGTTCAAATCCTGCCCCCGCAACCAAACAGACAGAGGGTCTGCCGAAAGGCAGGCCCTTTTCTTTTTCTTCCTCGTTACGTGGATTAAATCACTTTTAACCCTTCCTTAATCATCGGTGCCGTATAAGTTATCAGTACTTGGCAGGAATGAAAATCTGCTATTATCAGGCATTGAATGAGTCAGGAGGTATGTTCGTGAAAAGAAGACTGATCGCCGTAATAATGGTTTTGGCGTTGCTGGGAGGGTTCTCGGCATATGCGGCAAACGTCAAAGTGGCAAATGCAACAAAGAGCGCTGCTACGCAGAGCAGCGACAGGGTGGTTGCCAGCCTCGAACAGGCTATAAAGTTGGCCCTCGAGGCGTATCCCGGCACGGTAGTAAAGGCTGAAAATGAACACGGCCTTTATGAGATCAGGATCCGTACCGACAAAGGGGAGGTCATTACGGTGAAGATCGACCCCGCCGACGGTTCCATGGTCAGCTTCAAGAGAAAAGGGCTTAAGGACTAGCGTATCTTCCCCACCAGACGCGTTGCCTTCCTTGACACACTCCCTTAGTGGTCGTATACTCTTGTAAAGTCCCTATAATAAAGGAATTTCATGAGGCGACTGCTGTTTTTTACCCTCCTTGTTCTGGCGGGGCTTCTTCTCGCCTGCCTCTCTTTGGCTCAAGACAGAAAAAGCGTGCACTGGGCTCAGGTGGACGGTGTAATCAATCCCGCCGTAGCCGAGTATCTGGTAAAGGCCGTCGATAGTGCGGCAGAAGAAAAGGCCGAGGCTCTGGTCATCGAGTTGGATACCCCTGGCGGCCTCGACCCCTCGATGCGGACCATCGTCAAGCGCATCCTGTCTGCTGAAATCCCCGTTGTCGTCTATGTTCACCCTACCGGAGCCCGGGCCGCCTCAGCCGGTGTCTTTATCCTCTATGCCTCTCATGTGGCGGCAATGTCGCCCGGGACCAATATGGGAGCTGCCCATCCGGTGAGCATGGGCAAGGAGATGGACGAGACGATGTCCGCGAAGGTGACCAACGATTCAGTGGCCTATGTCAGGTCAATTGCGGCAAAGCGGGGCAGGAATGTGCAGTGGGCGGAGGATGCGGTGCGCAAGAGCGTCTCTATCACCGCCGACGAAGCGGTTAAGCTCGGCGTTGTCGACCTTGTCGCCGAAACGCGTAATGAGCTGCTGGAGAAGATAGATGGCCGCGAGGTCGAGGTGCTGTCGGGCAAGGTCACGCTTCATACGAAGGGAGCTGACATCGCCGAGCGCCCCATGGGGCTCAGGCAGAAGATCCTCGACCGCATCAGCGACCCCAACATCGCCTACATCCTGATGATGATAGGCATCTACGGCATCTTCTTCGAACTATCGAACCCCGGCCTTATATTTCCCGGCGTGGTGGGGGGCATCTGTCTGCTGCTGGCCTTCTTTGCCTTCCAGACGTTACCGGTCAACTACGCAGGAGTGGCACTGATTATCCTCGGCGTCATCTTTTTTATCGCGGAAATAATGGTAATAAGTTATGGTCTGCTTGCCATCGGCGGAGTTATCGCCATTACCATGGGCTCGCTCATGCTCTTTGAATCGCCCGAACCGTGGCTGCGGATTTCATGGCAGGTACTTCTTCCATCGCTCATCGGTACACTGTTGTTTTTTGGCACCCTTGTGTTCCTTGCGGTGAAGGGCCAGACGAGAAAGCCGGTTTCGGGCAAAGAAGGGATGATCGGCGAGCACGGGGTTGCGCAGACCGACCTGGCCCCGTCGGGACAGGTGTTTGTCCACGGCGAGATATGGCAGGCTGAAGCGGATACGGGCGAGGTTCATGCCGGCGACTCTGTTGAAATTACCGGCATCGAGGGGCTGCATCTGAAGGTAAAAAAATTAAGGGTTAAGGAGGAGTCATGAATTTCAGTCCCGGATGGATAGTGTTTGCGGTATTGGTAATCTACTTGCTGGCCTCGTCGCTCAAGGTGCTCAATGAATACGAGCGGGGCGTTATTTTCAGACTTGGGAAGTTCGTGGGAGTGCGGGGGCCCGGCCTTATCATCCTTATCCCGATTATCGAGAAGATGGCCAAGGTGTCGCTTAGGACCGTCACCATGGACGTGCCGCCGCAGGATGTCATCACAAAAGACAACGTCTCGGTAAAGGTCAGCGCCGTGGTCTATTTCAGGGCCCTCGACCCGCAGAAGGCCATCATCGAGGTTGAGGATTTCTACTACGCTACCTCCCAGATCGCCCAGACTACCCTGCGGAGCATACTGGGCCAGGGCGAAATGGACGATCTGCTGTCCAAGCGCGAAGAGATGAATGCCGAATTACAGAAAATCATCGACAAGCAGACCGAGCCGTGGGGAGTAAAGGTCAGCGTGGTCGAAGTGAAACATGTGGACCTTCCCATCGAGATGCAGCGCGCCATGGCCAAGCAGGCCGAGGCGGAGCGGGAACGCCGCGCCAAGATCATCCATGCGGATGCAGAGTTCCAGGCTGCGGAGAAACTCACTCAGGCCGCCAAACTCATCGCCACCGAGCCGACGGCCCTGCAGTTGCGCTACCTGCAGACCCTGGCAGAGATCGCTACAGAGAACAACTCGACAACTCTTTTCCCCGTGCCGATAGATTTTATGAAGGCATTTATGGAGAAAAAGTAGGGCGAGCGCATGTTCTCAGAGTTTCTCGAAGTATTTATCCCGATCTTCGTCGCCATGGACGCCCCCGGCATCGTGGCGATATACTTCTCCCTTACCGAGGGAATGAAAGAGGCGGAGCGAAAGCGGGTGCTCAACCACTCGCTCATTACCGCCCTTACCATATCGGTCCTGTTCATCTTCGTCGGGCAGGCCGTCTTCCGTTTTCTCGGGATTCGGGTCGAGGACTTCAGCATTGCCGGTGGTATTTTGCTCCTGGTGCTGGCCATCAGCAACCTGGTCCAGCAGGGGGAAAAGACCGCATACACCGACGCCGATCTCGTTGGTGTGGTGCCGCTAGGTATCCCCATCATTGCCGGTCCCGCCACCCTCACCATCACCCTCATGCTAGCCGGGACCCATGGGCTTACGATGGTGCTTGGCGCTCTATTCCTCAACGTCGCCATTGCGTGGGCCATATTTACCCAGGCCGACCGCATCATCAAGCTCATCGGAGTGGGTGGCTCAAGAGCCGTCGCCAAGGTTATCAGTGTTCTTCTTGCAGCCTTTGCCGTAAGTATGATACGAAATGGTGTGATGGGATTGCTCGGTAAATAGGGACATTGTGACGAAGAAATACAAGAGCGGGATTCGCCGCTGGATACGACTCAATCACCTCAAGCTCAAACGGATCAACGATACGCCCAAAAACATCGCCCGGGGCGTCGCCCTTGGTGTATTCCTCGGCATATTCCCTACCTTCGGCCTCGGACTGCTTCTTGCGCTCCTCTTCTCGTGGCTCTTTAAGATGAACAAGCCTGCCGCGGTCATCGGTTCACTCATCATGAACCCGTACACCAGCCTCTTTTTCTGGGCCGCCAGCTACGTGCTCGGCGCCATGATCCTCGGCATGAGCTGGCACGAGGCCATGGACGCCTTTAAGAGTCTCAACGGGACAATGTTCGGAGATGGTTCCATCTTTCGCATGGATGAGACCGTAAGGGCAACGCTTCAGTTGTTGGCAAAGGGGGTGCTGGTTCCCTACCTGCTCGGCAACTTCATCCTCTCTGTCGTCGGGGGCGCCGTCTCCTACTACCTCACCCTCGAGACCATCATCGCCTATCGCCATGCCCGGCAGAGGCGGCTCGAAAAGAAAAGGCTGGGGCACCATTGAACCAGTGGCGGCTTATCATCGACGAGCCGGGCGACGCTGCCTGGAACATGGCCGTGGACGAGGCCATCTTGCGTGCCTGTGAGCGGGGCGATGCGCCGCCTACTCTCAGGTTCTACGGCTGGTCGCCGCCCGCCGTATCGGTCGGCTATTTTCAGGATGTGGCCAGGGAGGTCGACGTCGATTACTGTCGCCGCAAAGGGTGGCCCGTGGTCCGCCGCTTGACCGGAGGCCGAGCCGTGCTCCATGCCGATGAACTTACCTATAGTGTAGTCGCCCCTACCGATCACCCCCTTTTTCCCAAGGACATAAGCGGTACCTATCATGTCATCGCCCGGGGGCTCCTCGCCGGATTGCATCACTTGGGCGTAAAGGCCGAAATGGTATCGTGCCGTGAGAAAGGGGCCGCCCGAGATGGTGTACGCTCAGCCGCCTGCTTCTCCGCACCCTCGTGGTACGAACTGATCGTTGACGGAAAAAAGCTGGCAGGCAGCGCCCAGCGGCGCCTCGCCAACTCCTTTCTTCAGCACGGTTCACTTTTGCTGGGATTAGACATCAGGGAGCAGTGCGGGGTGCTGAAAAACGGCGAGTCAATGGAACGACGGCTTGCTGAAAAGATGACCGCCATCGGCTCGGTCAAGGGGGCGCCTGTCACATGGCACGAGACGGTCGAGGCACTGCGGAAAGGATTCGAGGAGGCGCTGGGGATTGTATTTGAGATCGGTGGGCTTAGCGTGAGAGAAGAAGAGGATATTTATGCTCTTGAGCAAAGTCGCTACGGAAGTAAGGAGTGGAACATTAACAATCCCCAAGGAAAAGGGTTCCGCTAAAACAAGCAGTTAGCTTCAGGCGGAAGCGAAAGAAGCCCGTCAGTTCGTTTATAAAAAATGTTTTCAATTGAGCTGTCCGAATGTAAAATAGTTTGCCCTCAGGGAGACGTTGAAATTTTGAGCTCAAAGTTGTCGATGAATTTTACATTAACTGTCGGTAGAATTTACATTAAAGGTAGATGGGGCCTTCTGAATCAGAGGTAATTCATTGAAATGCTGCATGTTTATGCCAAGGTATATTTATTGCTATATTATATTTTGAGATAGTCAAAGATTTAAAAGAAAAAAGAGGAGAGCTTGCTTCTTTAGATATGAAAGGGAGGTTGAAAATGAAAAGAGAGAACCTGAATATGTGGCGTCGTATTAGTATTTTGTCGATTCTGTGTACGTTCGTGATGCTGCCGATAAATGCAGGGGCTATTATAGCCAATCCTAATTCATCGGTTTACTACAATGATAATCATGCTCAATTGTTCTTTCACGGAAACGCGGCAGTCAGTGTGGAGGTCGCTGATGTATTCGGTGCATTGCCGGGATGGTCAAGCTCTTTTGGTTTCTTTTTTGGGGCAGACCCGACAACAAGGGTTGCGATATTCGGTTCGGATGATCAGGGAGCACCGTTAAGCCAGAAGGCGCTAATAGATTTTGCCAATGGTCGCGTGGTTGATATTGATGCCGCTAACATTCAGTCGACTTTTACGAACTCGGCAAGCCCGATAGGGTTTTATCTGGATTTGGTTAATGTGGCCGGCGGGGAGCTTATTCTGTATACGCTCAATTCACTGAATCCTGGGGGATTTGACTTGGCTGCGACATTTCAGGCCAAAACAGATTCCAGTCTTTACCTGATTGGTTTTGAAGTTCCGAATGTAGGGACGGTTGCATTTGATCTTGTCGGTGGCATTACAGCAGTGCCTGAGCCATCGACACTTCTTCTGTTGGGGGGCGGGGTCGTTTTGGCCATTGGCCTGCGATTTCGTAGTCGCTCAAACGGTTGAGCCTTATCGTCTCTTCTTTATGGTTAGTGGATCCTGTGGGTGGCTGGCAGATGTCTTAAACATATTTGCCAGTAGAAGCAACATCAAACGGATGGAGAGCAGCAAAGCGGCGATATACCTTCTTGGATCCAAAGGTCCTTTGGTATAGTGGAGGCTGTAAAGTCTGTAAACCCCGCTATGGAAGCTGATAATCCGTGAAGGGCTTTTCTTGAGTGAACGTCGATTTTGTTCATGATGAATAAGAGAGGCGGAGGGTACGCAATAAATGAGGCCGTGCAGATTGCCGATCCTCTTGCACCAGTCAGCGTCAACCCAATAGCCGCTGTATTTGTCATCCCATAGTCCTGCATGGTTAATTATTTTTCTTCGAAACAACATGCAGGTAGCTGCCACGAACTCAACCTGAAAGGGTTCCGTGGAGGCGAGGTGATGCCGAGCCAAATACTTGCGAGAAATGGGGTTGCCAGGGAAAAGCCGGGTCATAAGGCTTTGGCGACCAAAGAGGCCGCTCAAGACGGTAGGGAAATTCCTAGCGCTTTCTTGAATGCCTCCGTCAGGATAATAAATCCTCGGCACCACCATCCAGACGTCCCTCTTCCTTTCAAGGAAATCAGCCAAGGTCTCAACACATTTCGGCGTCAACACGGTGTCTGCATCAAGCAAAAGGACAAATTCTTCTTTTACAATCTGAAGTCCTTGGTTAACAGCTTTGGTGTGGCCAACATTTTCCAGGTTTCTGATCAGGGTAACCGAGGGATAGTTCTTCTTCAAATTCTCGATAGTACTGTCGACCGAGGCATTGTCGATAACAACGATCTCCGACGGCAACAAGGTAGAAGCAAGTAACGACCTTATGCAGGCATCAAGATGGCTCCAGCAGTTGAAGCTTACGATGAGGGCCGACAAGGAAGATTTTGAATAAGCGGACATGTTGGAAAGTGCAAAGGTATTGGAAGCTATCAATTAGACGCCGTCATCTTTTTGACGCTAGCAGAATAATACCGCTATTGTCAATGACAAGGGTTTTATCACACCAGTGCTATGGTGCCAGCTTTGCAAGTTCATAAATGCGGTTAGGCTCGATTTGTATCAAGATATTGACTTGCAAGTGCTCCCTTTGGGAGCACCTTTAAAATGAGATGGGTAAATCTTTAGTAAAAACAGAGTGATAGGTTTTGGCACAAATATCGCTTATGCTTGAGATTTGTTATAGGTGTTAAGTTTGTTCCTTGCGCTCAGTGCTAAATGAGATTAAATTCATGCATGCTGCTAACTACATTGGAATATTCGATAAAAGGCGAGGGATAAAAATTGAGACTAAGTAGTGGAGTGATGATGAAGGGTAGCAGGGAATGCTCTCTCCTTTGCTTGATCATGGTTGCTCTCTTAATGATTGCGGGATGTGCTAGCCAGAATTCAGCAGGAATAATCCCTAGCCACGACGAGATCGGAGCCATGAATTCACGAAGCATGGAACAGCCGTATGTAATTGGGGCGGGCGATCTCTTGTCGGTCAAGTTCTATTACAATGAAAAGCTGAATGAAGACCTTCTTGTGCGGCCTGATGGTAAAATATCTCTCCAGCTCCTTGGAGATGTCACGGCGGCCGGGATGACACCTGCCCTGCTAAGTGATGACATTACAAGGAAATATTCCCAGGTGTTTCATTCGTCGACCGAGAGCTATGTCCTTGGTATTGGTGATTCTGTCGCGATCAGGTCTTTCTATAATGAAGGACTAAATGATGAGGTTACTATCCGTAGAGATGGGAAAATATCGTTACAGCTTATTGGCGATATCGACGCTGCCGGTTTGACTCCTGCCCTGTTGAGTAATAATATTTCTGCAAAGTATGCCGAGGTCTTCATGACGTCAACAGATGCTTATACTATCGGCGTTGGAGATACTATTTCACTCAAATTTCTTTACAGCGACAGCCTTAATGATGACCTGACAGTTCGGCAAGACGGCAGGTTGGCCCTTCAGTTGATTGAAGAGGAAATCAGGGTGGCTGGTATGACCGTTGCTGAGCTCCGGGGTCTCTTGATTAAGGAGTACTCTTCTGTTCTTGAGCGTCCCCAGCTTATGGTTAAAGTAAAGAGTTTTAAAACGCCTTTGGTAACTGTCGCCGTGAAAACGAGTAAGACCCCGATTGCGACAGTTATTGTGAAAGAATTCTCTTCTCAAAAAGTTTATGTCGGGGGAGAAGTCGGCGCTCCCGGCTTGATACACATGAAAGGGATGACAACCGCCTTGGGTGCCTTGATCCAGGCCGGCGGCTCAAAGAACAGCGCTGAGCTGAGTAATGTGGTCTTGCTTCGATACAATATGGCGGAGAAACCTCAGACGTATTTGCTCAAAGTTGACGACATAATGAGCGGGCAGTCTCCTGATCTGATTTTAAAGCCATACGACGTACTTTATGTCCCGAAGACTACTATAGCAAAAGTTGACCTCTTTATGGATCAGTATTTGTACAAGTTGTTACCAATCAATGTTATGTTCGGATTCCAGTATTATCTTAACAAGAGCTCATCGGATGTACATGTTAAATAACGTGAAAGGTCAGAAAGGAGGCATTATTATGAAATCGGAGAAGGTGCTTATTACGGGATGTGGCGGGATGCTGGGGAGCGCAGTATATCCTTATTTTACCAAACTCTATGATGATGTATTGGCTACTGACAAGGACGTGAACGAAAAATGGCTTTTTAAACTGGATGTTCGTGACCACGCTCATCTGGACTCAATCTTCAAGGAGTTCAGGCCTGATCTAGTGCTGCATTTGGCAGCCGAAACCGATTTGGAATATTGTGAGACTCATCCGGAGATAGCTGAAGCAACCAATTCTGTCGCGACAAGGAAAATCGCCAAGCTATCGGAAGAATATGGGACGACGCTTGTATATATCAGTACTGCCGGAGTTTTTGATGGAACGAAGAGCGATTTTTATGTGGAGACGGACAAGCCAAACCCGATAATGGTCTATGGTCAGACAAAGTATGACGGGGAGCTGCATGTTTTAAACAATTGTTCCAAGGCTTTCGTTGTTAGAGCGGGATGGATGATGGGAGGGGGAGAGGCGAAGGAAAAGAAATTCATATACAAGATGCTTAAACAGATTGGGGAGAATAAGAAGGAACTCTTTGCAGTGAATGATCTATGGGGGACCCCGACGTGTGCCTACAACTTTGCCCAGAATCTTCACGCGCTCGTGGAAACAAAGCAATACGGGACATACCATATGGTATGTGCCGGTGGCGGTACTCGCTATGATGTGGCCCGTGAGATACTGTCAATCTGTGAAATAGATGATGTTGAGTTAACTCCCGTCAGTTCTGATTTCTTCAAAGAGGAATACTTTGTAGTGCGCCCACCTTCAGAGAGGCTTGCCAATGCTGGTCTTGATCGGATAGGGTGTAACCTCATGCGCCCGTGGCAAGATGCATTGAGGGATTATATTGAAACGCACTTCCCCTCTTATGTGAGGTCAAGAATACAGGCCTGAGGTTCGCCAAGCGCTTTTGTAAATAACATTCTGGCTTCGCTTATCTGAATATCCCCGGGAGGACTTGATGAGGGTTTTGTTTATTTACACGGATGTAAGTACTGCTGTAGGGTATACCGCCGGGATTGGTGCTCTATCAGCTGCCCTCAAAAGGGAAGGACATCAGACCAGGCTGGTTCATGTCTCCAGTGAACTGGATTATCCACTTGATGTCGACCGTATTAATAAAGATATTAGAGAGTATGGTCCGGGGCTCATCTGCTTCTCCGTTACTACCAATCAGTGGTTCTTTGCGCGACAAATAGGGAAAGCGATAAAGGAAAAGTTTGATATCCCCATCCTTGTGGGCGGTCACCATGCCACAGCCGACCCTGACAATGTCATTGGAGAGTCGTGGATAGACATGGTTTGTCGAGGAGAAGGCGACAACATGCTGCCCGAGGTGGTACGTCGTATGGAAACCGGGACTCCCCTGGACGGAACTCGCAATCTTATTCATCGCAAGAATGGCACTATAGTGAGAGAGCCGTTCGGAGCTCTTGCTGGCGATATGGACAGCTTGCCTTTTGAGGACAGGAGTATATTTGACTATAACCGCCTGGTAAATACGAGAAGTGGGTGGGCTGAAGTGATCGTGACCAGGGGATGCCCCTATCCGTGTACCTATTGTTTTAATCAGCCCTTTTTTGATGAGTACCGTAAAGATCTCAAGGAAAATTCCGGTATTACGCTTAAGAAAAAAGAGTATGTCAGGCGAAGAAGTGTGGGATCAACGCTGGAAATGCTCAAGGATATAAAATCGACCTATCCCGGCATCAAGGCGTTTACCTTCGTGGATGACATCATGGCGCAGGAAGGCGAATGGCTTGATGAGTTTACCGAGAGATATGCCAGTGAGATAGGGTTGCCTTATGCGTGTACGTCTCATCCTCTTTTATTCACGCGCACCGTGGCGGAGAAACTCAAGCAGTCTGGTTGCAAGGTTGTGAAAATGGGGGTCGAAGCAGGAAATGAGGCGATACGAAAAAAAGTCCTGAAAAGGAATATCAGTAATGACTTGCTGGTAAATGTTTTCGGGACGGCGACAGAGCTTGGCTTGAAACCTCAATCATTCAATATGATCGGTATCCCCGGTGAGACGATTGACAACATTATGGAGACAGTGTCGCTCAATGCATTGATGAAGCCCTACATCGTTTGGGTCTCCACGTTTATCCCCTATCCTGGTTCGGAACTCTATCGTGACTGCGTAGCGAGCGGGATGCTGGACAGCGCAAAATGGGATGTTGTTGACTCATACAGAGGAGCATCTGTATTGAAAGATGAATATCTTCCCCCTCTTGAGTTCAAGAAAGCCAGGGTTATGTTCAGATGGTATCTCAACGCCAATCTTCACAACGAAGGGCGCGCAATCTACCTTAAAAATATAGATGATCTTTATTCGCGATCGAGAGAGCTGTGGGAAAACGGAGAGGTAGAGAAGATATTTGCGGAGAGAGACGCTGAAATAGATCAGGAGCTCCGGAAGAAAGATATAAGCCATTATGTGAGCAAGAAATATATCAATATCTTCTGGGGGCGGGAGTATCAGTATGATTTGTCATAGCTTGATACCGGGTGGGGCTAAATGAGCGCAATTAAATCGCCCCGGGATTTCTTCTTTAATGTCGATTACTTCAAGTATCTCGCGATACTGCGTGAGCAGAAGTGGTTTATCCTGGTATTCTGTATTTCGGCTATTTCCACCTCTGTTGCTCTTACCTATATTTACTCAGAGAAATATCAGGCCGCGACGATGATCTTCTATCGTCCTGTGGAATCAAGCATTCTGCGGCAGAAGTCGAATGAAGCATTTGGGGCACCGGTGCCCACGCCTTCCTTCAAGGTTATCGGCCAGACTCTGCGCGATATCGTTGCAAGTGAGAATATCCTTCGTCCCGTTGTAGAAGAACTTCATCTGGACAGAAAAGATAAGGTGTACTACCCGGTCTGGTATCAACGCTGGTATCACGAAACCAAGGACTTTCTCAAGGAGTATTCATCAAAACTGATGATGCTGCTTAAGTACGGTCGGGTTATCGAGGAAGATCCTGCCATCAAGGCAATTAGTGGTCTCAGAGAGACTATTGATATATCCGCGACGAAGGAATCGTATGTCTTTGTGCTCTCCATTAAAGATAAATATCCGGAAAGAGCCGCGATGATAGTAGACAGGGTGGGTGACACCCTTGTTGAATGGCTCAAGAGCCAGGATAAGGACCCGGCTGCTGAGAAATACAATATCCTCAGTGAACAGATGGTCATGAAGGAAAGAGATCTGGAAGTGCTTCGTCGCGAACGAGAGGCGCTATTGGGTAAGGCTGGTGTTGTCTCAGTTCGGGATGAAACGCACAAAGGTGTCGGGAATATTTATGAGATGGAACTGGAAGCCGAACGGATTAGCTCACAAATTCAGGAAAAAAGAAAAAAAATTGCAAAATACAGCAATGAGGAGGACAAGAAAAGCAAGGTGTATATCAACCCTGCTGACTTGAAGAGGATGCAGTCGGAGAGGCTGTTTGATGAGATTGAACTAGAGGGATTAGCGGGAAGACTGACTAATCTCAGGGGGTCTATAGCAGCCAAAAAGGATGACATACAAAAAATGACGAACGTGCAGCGAAAGCTTGATGCCGTCGATATTAAAATTGAAGCAGAGACCAGAGATTACCAGCATCTTAAGGATATGTATCTTGAGTCTTTTGAAAGGATTGCTTCAGTAAAAAGTGTGGCCATGGTAATGCACAAGGCTGCCGTACCCGGTAAGCCGGTAAGCCCTATCAAGCTTTACCATGTAGGCCTTACCGCAGTTTTGTCGTTTATCTTCTCTACAGGTTTGATTTATGTCCTGGCGTACTTCAATGTTCGCGTTTTCTTCGCTTCAAGAGGCTATAAAGCACGTACCGATGACAGGACTGAAAATGTTGCGGAGCAGTCAAATGCCTGAAAATGAATCATCATCCATGGGAAGTACCGCGTCTGCTAAGCCTGAAGAACCATCATATTTCAGGAAAACACGACGTCGTCTGCCCGATAGTCTCCGTATAGGCATTGTTGCGCTCATGGGAAGTCTGCTTGCGTACGGTGTGTTCTATGGTTTGCGGGAGATTGGATATTAAGAATGGAGGAGAACAGGAAGGATTCAGCAATTGTCTTAGGGGCGGGATTGGCCGGACTTAGCGCAGGATATCACGGCGGCTTCCCTGTTTATGAGGCGGCCAATTATTCGGGAGGGGCGTCTTACTCCTATGCGGTGGACGGATTTGTATTCGACATTGGTATTCATATCCTGCAGAGCAAGGATGATTATTTTCTGAGTCTGCTCAAAAACCTGAATGTAGATCTGGTGTCCCGGCAAAGAAGCGGGTGGATATATAGCTATGGTTGTCTGTCCCGCTATCCCTTCCAGGTGAATACATCTCACCTGCCCTGGTTGGTGCGGGCGCGTTGTGTGGCAGGTTTTATTGCCGCAGGAAAAGGAAACAGCCCGGCCAACTATGAACAATGGATGATCCAACAGTTCGGGCCGGGTTTTGCGTCTACCTTTCTGATCCCTTATGCGGAGAAGTTCTGGGGATGCTCACCCAGCGAGATGACGTTTGAGTGGGTGGGAAACAGGGTGCCAAGGCCTCGGCTTACAGAAGTGATAAAAGGTATGCTGGCCGATCAGGAAACGAAATTGGGTACTCATGCCTATTTCCAATATCCTTCGGATAAAGGAGTCGGTTTTGCCGCCATTGCCAGGGCTCTTGAGAAAAAGATAGAGCCGGTTCATTACAGGATGAAAGCTACTGGCATAGACCCGCAAACCAAGACAGTCATATTTAATGATGGCGAAAAGAGGGTTGGATATCGCAGGCTGATTTCGACTATCCCTCTCCCGGAACTTATAAGGCTACTGCCTCAACATCCCGCGGAGGTAAAAACGGCGGTTGAGCGCCTCCGTCATAACTCGATTGCTGTCGTCAATCTTGGAATCAACAGGGCGGTCCTCACCGATAAGCATTGGGTGCATTTCCCTGAGAAAGACATATCATTCTTTCGGATCAGCTTTCCCGGGAACTTCACCGACGGCTTGAATCCACCGGAGACAAGTTCCATTCAGGCGGAAGTGTCCTATGACGCGGCTCAACCACCGGAGCGGGAGGAGTTACTTCAAAAGGTGATATCTGATCTGGTAAAGACGGGAATAATTGATGGAAAAGATGAGATACTTGTCAAGGATGTTTTCTACCAAAAGTACGGATATGTGGTGTACGACCACCATCGACGGGATTCGGTGAAAACGCTTCATGACTATCTTAACTCTCTTGATATATACCCGTGTGGGAGATACGGCGCCTGGGAATATCTCTGGAGTGATGAAGCTATGCAAAGTGGCAGGAGAACTGCCGAGTCACTTGGAAAAAGGTGTTGAGAGAATGGTGATGCAAAATATCACCCGACTCTCAAACGCGAGTCGTTCTCAGTTATTGGGAAGGAGATGATCATGGATTCCGAAAGTCAGTTTTGGGGCAAGGAGGCTTTTTTTCTGGGACATGTAGCGATTGAACCCGCCGGTGAGGCTGTGCCCGAGTTCAATGTTACCCAGCGTATATATTGTATTGATGCCAGTGCTGGAGAGAAAAGAAATATAAGTGTGCTTGAGAAAATGGCGGAGGTTGCGTATCGATGTTTTGAGATGACAATAAGCTTGATAGCTCTCATTGTTACGATGCCGATTATGTTGCTGATAGCACTGATCATCAAGCTGGATTCTCCTGGCCCAGCCCTTTTTCTGCAGCGAAGAGTAGCTCGAAGCAGGATCATTGGAGGAGATGCATTGCTTGCGGGCAACCGGTTTAATGTTTTGGATCAGCATGTCTCACCGGAGAAGAAATATTGGGTCCCTGAAACATTCTGCTTTGTCAAGTTTAGATCAATGTATGCTGATGCACGTCAGCGCTTCCCCGAAATGTACAATTATGCGTATAACAAAGAAGAAATTGAGCAGGTTTGTTTTAAGATGCCTGAAGATATAAGAGTAACGAGAGTAGGCAGATTTTTAAGGGCGACGACGCTTGATGAGCTGCCTAATTTCTGGAACGTCCTCACCGGTTCAATGAGACTCGTGGGGCCTCGTCCCGAGATACCCGAAATGCTTCCGAACTATCGCCCCGATCAGATGCGTAAATTTACAGTCAAGCCTGGAATCACGGGATTACCGCAAATCAACGGCAGAGGACGTCTCACCTTTCAGCAGACCGTGAATTACGATCTTGAATATGTTGATACACGTTCCCTTGCTCTTGATATAAAAGTTCTCATCGCGACAGCCTGGAAAGTTATCATCCGGCATGGCGCCTTCTGAAGAGAAGAGGCAATAAGAATTGCCATGGGCCTCGTGCAATCTTCGCTACAGATAAAATACTGGTTTGTCGCCCTGCTGGGGATATTGTTTGCCTTCCTGGTCTGGAAGATCATGGGGCTGGAGTTCCGTTATGCAGCCGCTATCTGCGGTGGGCTGGTGGTTGTGTCTGCCTGCATGATTCTGATTTGTGACATCACCGATTTCCTTATCCTCTCATTAGTATTTAATGTCCCATTTGTAGAGTTCAGTAAATGGTTTCTGCGCAGAGAAGAGGTTGTCGCGGCAAAGGGTATTGCCGTGGGACTTACTGAGCTTCTACTGTTGATTGGCTATGCGGTATGGTTCATCCGGATATTTGTCGCCAGAACGATGCCGCTTCCCAAGCTTTCCCGAATAGATTTCTTTATCCTTATTTTTCTGTTTGCCCAGGCGATCTCCTTGCTGGGAGCGGAAGATAAAGGCCTGAGCATTCTCGATATCATCTATAATTTCAAGTATGTACTTCTTTACTTCTTCCTTGCGCATCATGTGGAACGACGCCATCTAAAATGGATTACGGCTGTAATTCTCTTCACCATCTGCTTGCAAAGCACAGTCGCCCTCTATGAAAGACTGACAGGGAATGTCGGAATCGCCAGTGCGAAGGGCAATGTGGCGTCCGAACAATTCGGAACTCAGTATCAGGTCCCTGGAATAGAGGGAGAAATCCGCTCAATGGGGACAACTGGTGATTCTCACGCCCTTGCACTTTATTATGCTATGCTGTTGCCATTTCCTATTATTCTTATGATGCAGCGATTCTGGAAAATACGCCAACGCGTGTTTATGGCGGTAGTTGTACTCGTGGGTGTTGGTGGCCTGGTGTTAACTTTTGCCAGATCGGGCTGGTTGGCTTTTGCCATCGCTATTACCTTGGGAATGGGTGTGGTGACATGGAAATGGAAGGAGGGGCGTTCCATTCCGTTTATCATAGGCATCATATTGGTTGCCAACGCATTTTATCCCAAGGCCTATGCTTATATCTATGACCGTTTTGTAAATGCTCCATCAGAGATTATGACGACCCGCTATGACATGAACTGGACTGCCTTGTCCATTTGGTGGGACAACTTTCTTTTCGGTTGTGGTCCCGGGAATTATCTTAATGCCTTGTACGACCCTGGTGTGACAGTATATCAAAAACCGATGGACCTCCCAGTACACAATGCGTTTCTCTGGATTGCTTCGGAAATGGGAGTTTTCGGTGTTATAGGATTCTTTGGGGCGATAGTGACTTCGATGATTTGGTCCTGGAGGCTTGTCAGGAATAATGACAATCTCGTCCGAGGGTTGTCTCTCGCCATACTTGTAGCCTTGACGGGGTACCTGCTGGACGGTATTACCGACCCTATGTTCCGTTTTCCTGTCCCGTACGCCTGGCTGTGGACTTTAATGGGATTGGCCGTTGCTATTACCAACATGACATCGAAACGGTGGGCTGGGGCATCGGGAGAGGTAAATATATTGAAAGCGGAAGCATGATGAAAGAGTCTCTCAAAATCAGTGTAGTAGTAGCTACCTATAACCGAAGAGATACCATAGCCGTTACCCTTCAATGTCTTAATGAGCAGACCTTGGACCCTTCATTTTTTGAGGTCATAGTGGTGGATGACGGCTCACCCGATGATACGGAAGATGTGGTGCGGTCGCTTATTCCACAGATGCGGTATTCGCTTCGCTATATGAAGCACGCAAACCGAGGGCCGGGTTTTACGCAGAACCAGGGCATTCGAGTGGCAAATGCCCCGGTAGTCAACCTTATTGCGGACGATATCCATCTTGTGCCTGAGGCGCTGGAGGCGCATCTTTTGGCGCATGAGCGGCATCCGGAACAGAATATCGCTATCCTCGGAAGAGTGGAACAATCAGCACAGCTTGCCCAATCTGTCTTTCTTAAAAAATGGGATCCGTTCAAATTCCGGGAGCTGGAAGGATGCGATGAGTTACCCTATTATCTTTTCTGGGCATGCAACATATCGTGTAAGCGGGACTTTCTTCTCTCGAACGGCCTTTTTCGTGAAGAACGCGGCAAGGCGGGTGCTGCTGCCCATGAGGACGCTGAGCTTGGATACCGGCTGTTCAAGCGTGCCGGACTGCGAATATTTTACTGCAAGGAAGCCCTCGGATATCATTACCATCTGGAAACCCTGGAAGGGGCCATGCGTCGAGCTTATGAGAGGGGACTTAATTGGCATGACTTCAGGGCGCTCGTTGACAGCCCGGATGTTACCGTCAGATATCATATCCTTTCTGTTCACACGATAAAAGACCACCTCGATACTTTCCGCGGCCCTAACAATTTGATAGGCGCTGACCGCAATCCTGCCTATCTCATAGTTCGGCAAATTCTCAGGATGGTACTTTTCAACCGATTAACAGTCTGTTGGTTCTGGCTTCCCATGATGAGGCGGGCGGAAAATGGATCGATAACGTCCCGTCTTATGCACCGGAATCTCTATCGAGGTGTTATCGCGTATCATTTTTTCAAAGGAGTAGCTCACGGCTACAAGACTTCTCACGATAGAGGCCACGAGAAGAGTGCCGGAGAAATGCCTTCTTCATGAAAGTAAGCGTTGAAATATCAACATATAATCGCAAAGATGTGCTGGAAATGGTTTTGGCGCGACTGGCGAAACAGAGTTACTCGCTTGAGAATGTCGAAGTAGTGATTTCAGATGACGGCTCCAGTGATGGTACGGATCGGTTTATTGAACAATTTAAGGAACAAGTCCCCTTTCATCTTCATTATGCCCGGGGCGATCATCAAGGGGTTGGCGCTACCCATAATAGAGGAATTCGGTTGGCAACAGGCGACATTGTAATCATGCTGGCAGATGACATTCTGGCGGTACCGGAGTTGCTGGAACAACATGTAAGGATACATGAGGCGAACCCAGAGGAAAATGTGGTAGTGGTTGGGCGGCTATGCCAGTCTGGCGAGCTCCCGAAGACGGCCTTTCAAAGAAACTGGAACCCGATTGCAGGCAGAGGTCCGGAAGGAAAGAGTAACCTGGATTACACCGATTTCTGGGTGAGTAATATCTCCTTCAAAAGAACCTTCATGCTTGAAAACGGCATGTTTCGTAATTGGCCCGCCGGCTCACATGAGGACCTTGATTTGGGATACAGGCTTCAGCGTAAAGGGATGAAGCTGATATACAATCCGGAGGCAACCGGCTATCATCACCATGCAGAGACGATTGAATCCACTTCAGCCAGGGCGTATATGCATGGATTCAACTGGTATCATGTTGAGAAAGAGATTGACGATGTCAGAATCAGAGTAAAGACAGGCCGCGTCTGTTTCTCTGATGGCCTTTATATCTACGGCCAGACATTGTTGAAACATACGTTGCGGCGATTATTTGTCAACAGATTTACGGCTATTGGAATTGCCATGCCGCTTGTATGGAAGGCGGAGAAAATGTCATTCATTGAGCCTTTTGTTCCCTTCCTTTCGGGCAAGATACTTTCCTATTATTTCCATAAAGGATATATGGACCATAAAAAAGGAAGAGACTATAACCCTAATAGTGCAGGGAAGTGACATGGAAAAGGCCGTTGAAGGTGCGATAGGGAAATCAGTTGAAGAGTCGGATTATTACAGGACTTTTATTGGGCCTGGGGACAAGTACGACCAGTTTGCGGCAATGCAGTTCAACCTTCTTACGCACCTTGGACTGAGAGAGGGGAATACTCTTCTGGATGTCGGCTGTGGCTCTCTTCGGGCTGGACGGCTCTTTATTCCTTATCTCTTGCCGGAAATGTACCATGGGTTGGAGCCGGTTGAATGGCTCATAAACGAAGGGGTCAAATGCCAGATTGGTGAAGACATGGTTCGCATAAAGAAACCTGTGTTTAGCCATGATGAGAATTTTACTCTTACGGTCTTTCAAAAGAAGTTTGATTATATTATCGCGCAATCCGTTTTTTCCCATGCGACAAAGGAGCAGATCCGCCGATGCCTGCATGAGGCGAGGCAGGTTATGACGCCCACTACGATATTCGCCGCTACTTTTGCCGAAGGCGCGGAGGATTATGCCGGTGATAAATGGGCACTGTGGGCGACTTATGCCATGGAAACCATAAAGGAACTCGCAGATGAGGCCGGACTGGTTTGCAGACCGCTTGACTGGCCTCATCCCGACTTGCAGCGGTGGGTCCTGTTTGTGACTCAGGATTTTGAAGGAACGATTCCCGATCTTAGTGGTGGCGAGAATTTGATGCTGGTAAAAAAGGAAAGTGAGTTTTGCAAGGAAAGGCTTGCAAAGATAGAGAACCACCCCTATGTGGTTATCGGGTTCAAAATAAGCAGATTAATGAGGCTTGTGGGTTTTGGGATAAACAACGCAATGAGGTGGTTCAGGTGTGATAAGTAGTGTTCTCTATGTCAACACTATCCTGTGGCTTTGGCAAGGAAGAAGTCCCGGTTTCCGCCGATTATCTCGCACTGTCTCTACTGAGTAGAGGGATCATATTGGCTCAGGAATGCGCCTAACCCTCCTCGGTTGCACCTTTTTTAGGAGTTCCCCTTAAGGGAGATATTCGTGTTGCGATATCTGGTCACGATGCTGAGAAAAAGTTCCCATATTGAAAGGCCGAATGAAGAAGCGATCTTGTGCCAAGGAGACTTGACCAGGACCGCCAAGGGAGCAGGGGTTAACTTTGTCGGCAAAATTATCGGAGGGCTGCTCCACTTTACCTACTTGGTTATTGCAGCCAGGATGCTGGGTGATGAGGCTTTTGGTATTTTTATGCTGGCACTTACTGTAGCGGCGGTTACAGGTGCTTTGGGCAGGGCTGGCCTAGAGATGGCGGTGATAAAGTTTGTTTCAAAATTCTTTGAATCAGCGGATGAGGAGGCGGCTGCCGTTGCTATCCGCAAGTCGCTGAAAATAGCGGCAGGGGCCAGCATGGTTCTCGCGGTTGCCCTGTTTTTTCTCTCATACCCCCTTGCTACAAAAGTTTTTGACAAGCAGATGCTTTCGGATGTGCTAAGAATACTTGCTATTTCCCTGCCTTTCAATGCGGTAATGATCATATCTCTGGCGGCAACTCAGGGATTTCAGGTGATGAAGTATTCTGTTTACGGGCAAAATCTCATCCAGCCTTTTTTGAATACGATACTGCTGGTATTGCTTGTTTTTGGCGGATTCGGGCTACGGGGGGCTGCCTTTGCTCAAGTTATTTCAATAGTCATCACCTGTATGATCTCATGTTATTTTCTGGTTTCCATGTTCCCGAGGGCTGTGAGATTCAGCGAGGGAGAGAGCCATGTGCCGGGCTTGCTGAAATACTCATTTGCATTGGCTCCGGTTGTGCTGTTCAACTTGATGCTTATGTGGACGGATACACTAGTATTGGGGTATTACAAATCTTCAGCCGAAGTCGGAATATATAATTCCGCGATGCGTACGGCAATGATCAATACCTTGATCGTGTCTTCATTTAGTGCCATTTTTGCTCCGATGGCTTCAGACCTTCATGGCCGGGCAGAAATGGGGCGACTGGATGCTCTTTTTAAAGTAGTGACCAAATGGACATACAGTCTTAGTTTTGCTCTTTTTTTGCTGATAATACTTCTGCCGGCAGAGATCATGAGTATCTTTGGGGAAGGCTTTGAAAGCGGCGCCAATGCACTTGTAGTGCTGGCAATAGCTCAAATTGTTAATACTGGAACGGGGGTGAGTGGGGTTATCCTGGTGATGGCGGAGAAAGAGCGATTGATGTTCTATAATGCGCTGGGAGCCTTTCTTCTCAATGCCTGCCTCAATTATATCCTTATCCCTCCTTTCGGGATAGCAGGTGCCGCCTGCGCCACTGCCGGAACAATTATCGCTGTGAATATCATAATGCTTGCTCAAGTCGTCTGGCTGCTGAAAATTCATCCTTACAGCAAAGGGTTTTTTAAGATAACCATCTGCGGGATATCAGCCTATGGCGCTACATTGATGATTATGACATTATGGCCTCTGTCTGTGAAGGGTATTTACAGTCTGATAATTTATGCCCCTGTTTTTCTTGCGATTTACGCTGTATCTATAGTTTTTTCAGGGCTTGATAGCGAGGATAGGTTGATTCTTGATGCGGTGAAGCAGAGATTGTCGAGAGCATCAGGCATAGAGGAGCCGCAATCGTGAAAGTGATTCTACTGGGGCTGGACGGAATGACATGGCAGGTTACCAGGCAATATGTTGATGCCGGAGTCATGCCTAATTTGAAGAAAATGATGGATCAAGGGTCGTGGGGGATACTGCAATCCACAATCCCTTCGATTACTCCACCCGGCTGGGTATCGCTTGCTACCGGAAAGCATCCCGGAAAGCATGGTATCTATGAGTTCAGCAAAATAGAAGGTTACGAAACGAAGCTCGTTACAAAATGTACAACACCAGATGCGGAGCCCCTGTGGGGTATTCTGAGCCGCTATGGGAAGAAAGTCGCTGTACTTAACGTCCCCCTTACATATCCTCCCGATGAAATAAACGGGATCATGGTTTCAGGTATGATGACTCCCGGGATAGAATCCGATTTTGTATTTCCAGCGTCTTTCAAGAGTGAACTGATGCGGGTTGTTCCGGAATACCGCCTGGATGCAGTCGATGAGGAGTGTTTATACTCAGGCGACAAGGACCTTCTTCTCCAGAATATTACAGACATTACGGAAGACTGCAGGAAGTTGCTTAAGCATGTATGGCAGAAAGATGATTGGAGTCTCTTTTACATGGTGTTCATTGGCCCGGACAGGCTTCAGCATTCTCACTGGGAAGAGATAATCTCCATGGAACCCGCTTGTGTAAGCTATTTTAAACTTCTGGACGATATCCTTGGCGATGTGGCGAATCTTATGGATAAGGATACTGTGCTGATGGTCGTATCTGATCACGGATTTGCCGGGGCTGATGAAGGGTTTTGTATAAACAACTTCTTCAGGGACACAGGGCTGTTGCAAACGAGACGTCCTTCAACCTTTGCAAGGATGTTGCAAGGGATGAACATCAACAGCGAGCTTGCCAGGAAAATGTTATACAGGCTTGGTATCAGGGAGCTGGCCCGTTTGCTGCCAGAGGGGGTCAAGAAACTGCTGAAGAAGGCAGTGCCTGCTGAAGGAATCGGTGACATATCCGGCAAGGATATCAACTGGGCGGGTACCCGGGCTTTTTCTCTCCTTCGCTACGGAATTGTATCTATAAACCTTAAAGGACGTGAGCCTCAAGGCACTGTAGAACCGGAGCATTATGGCGACCTGTGTGAGCATATCAGGGAACAGCTCCTTTCGGTGAAAGACCGAGAGGGCCGGCCGGTAGTGAAAGAGGTCCATCGATATGCAGAACTGTATCCCGGAAACAACTCGAAACATGGGCCGGATCTGATAGTGGTGGTGAACGAGGGTTTCATGATTAACCCGAAGCTTGGCGGTGGCATTTTTGACAAGAACATGGTCGGCAACATTCATGTCAAGGCAGATCACGCGATAGAGGGCATATTTCTGGCGTACGGTGAAGCAATTATACCGGGACGTGTGGACGCTGATATCTATGACGTCACGCCGACAATTCTGCACCTTCTGGGTGTGCCTGTTCCCGATGACATGGATGGAAAGGTCTTGACAGGCATCGTCGATAGTGATGCCTCTATATGCGATAATATTGTCTCTGCAGATACAAGGCAGGATATGAAGACCAGCCATGAATATCTGACGGACGAGGAACAGGAAGAACTGAAGAAAAGACTCCGAGGTCTTGGTTATATAGATTAAGAGCCAACTGGTTCTTTAGTGTGTAAGGCCGTTGGTATGAAAAAAACAAACATGCGTAATGCCGATCTTCTCCCCTTAATGTCAAAATCAAAAAGACATTTCCAGGAAAACTCCCTGGATGGAATAAGGGGTCTGGCCGTTATCATCGTCGTATTCGGTCATGTGTCTAACCTGGATATTCTTTTTTTCGACGGCATTAAATTTTCAGGGAACTCCTCTGAGCAGTTGGGGGTCTATCTGTTTTTTGTGCTCAGTGCATTTCTCCTTACCAGGGCTTTTATCAGAATGGGGTATGAAGGGCTGGCATCGCCTTTATCATGGGCTGATTATTTTGCTCGGCGGGTTCTGAGAATATACCCTCTTTATATGGTAACGCTTCTCTTTGTGACGGTTGGTGTGTCGGTCTCTGTCCCTCATATTTTTGAGAAATTCGAGGGGTTTTCCATGGGTGACATCTGGCTGCATATCACGTTACGAAGCGGCATGGCTCATTTCTGGACCATCACAACGGAGATGAAGTATTACTTCATCCTGCCAATTTTTGTATGCGTTTCCGTTTTTCTTCTTAGGCGAAATATTCTGGCTATCCTGGCGGCGACACTGGTTGTGTCGATAGCCTCATCAGCATATGCATATCTATATCCATCGGATGAGAGATATTCAATCGTTCGCTACCTGCCAATGTTCTTGTGTGGGTCACTCTTTGCATTCATCAATGAATGGTATCAGCAGAATGCAATTAAGCTCAGAACCGGTATCCTTTCCGTTGTTGGCATCGTTCTATGTGTATCCGTATTTATTCTGATGCCGAATGTTTTCGAAAAGATTACGACTATGCGGTATGTATTCTTCAGCCCCCGCCTTACTCTGATATGGGGGATGTTGTTTGGTCTTCTCATATTTGTTGTTATGAACGAAAAAGGGATTCTAAGCCGGATATTCAGCTGCCGTGTGGTACGTTTTATGGGTATAATAAGCTTCAGTGTATACTTATGGCATATATTCGTGCTGGAATGGGTTGTGACTCTGTCGATATCGAACCTTGCCATGATGGCAGTGTTCTATTCAGTTACAATACTGTTGAGCAGTATCACTTTCATTGTTATCGAGCAGCCGCTGGCGAGAATCAGATTATATAAACATGATCCCGCGTCTTTTGTCCCTCTGAGACTTGCTCCGCTGAGACGAAAATCTGATGAGGGCTCCTGAAATTGAAGCCGTTGACTGTCGGCTGGTGCCGTAACATTCAAAGGCGCATATACAAGGAGGTTGGCATGAGAAAGGAAAACATCTTTTCACCGCGTCATGTAGGCAATCATGAGAGTGGCCGTCTTGGGAAAAGATATGGGAGCCCAAAGCGACGTCTGCGCAAGCTTTTCTCTTTTTTTGCAATTGCCATATTTGTGTTGATTGGCGTCAAATTCACGCACGCTGTTGACGATTCCCAGATGTTTGGGGTATACACCGCGACCGTAAATGGCGATAATTTTAAGGCCGTAATAGTCGATGCACAGCGAGAGATGACTCATGCGCGCGTCTCTCCTGACGGTCAATGGATTACCTTCACGCGTTACAACAGGAAGGGGTGGGGACGGTATGCCACGGAGAGTGGCGGGTATGAACAGACGGAGATAATGGTGATGAAGACCGACGGGACGGACTTGAGAAGCGTTGTCCCACCCAAAAAAAAGATAATCTCCGCCAACAGTTCCTGGACACCCGACGGCAAAGGGCTGATCTATGTTTCCAACGATAACCCCGAGAATAAGGGGAGAATACATCGTATTGACCTGGCGACCGGCAAAATTGAGATAATTCAGATTCATCCTGATATCCTTGCCGCGGACCCCCATCTGGTTAAGAACAAGCTCGTGGTCTCCGCGTTCAACGAGAAGGGCGCAAAACAGATGATTCTATGGATGACAGATATGGAAAGTGGCAAAAGTAAGCAGCTAACAAGCCCGCCGATGCCCCGCGACAGCAAGGGCTTGAAGCCCCTGCCGGGAGATTTCGACCCGCGAATGTCTCCGGATGGCACGAAAGTGGTGACGATGAGACATATGGGAAAGGATAACTGGCATCTTGTAGTCGTTGATCTTGCATCGGGACATGAGAAAGACTTGTCGGAAGCCGACGCTGTAGACGGAGTGGCTGAGTGGTCGAGCGATTCCCAGCGGTTAATATTCTGGCACGTTAATAAAAAAGAGCTGCTCAAGTCAGGTATTTATACAATGAAGCCGGATGGGTCCGACCGTAAAAGAATTCCTCTGCCACGCGGACACATGTATGTTCATCCTTCATTTTTCCCCAACGATGGTTCCGGTCACAACGCAAGAGTAATTTTTTCTGCGAGGAAGGAGCCGAAACTTTGAGAGCCAGCGTTATAACGTTAATGACGACCGCTTGCGGCTTCTGGAGTAGATAATTATGGAAAGAAATGTGGCGGTAATAGGATTGGATTGTGCTACACCGCAGTTAATTTTCGGTGAGTGGCGCGATCATCTACCCAACCTGCGACGACTGATGGATTCCGGTGTCTATGGAGAACTTGAAAGCATTATCCCTCCGATTACCGTGCCGGCATGGACCTGCATGGTGACAGGCAAGGACCCTGGTGAGCTGGGTATTTACGGTTTCAGGAACAGGAAGGATTACTCTTATGACGGCCTGTCTATAGCGACTTCGCGTGATATCAAAGCAGATACAGTATGGGATATTATCGCCAGAAAGCAGAAAAAATCGATCCTTGTCGGAGTGCCGCAGACATACCCCCCGAGGGAAATCAATGGTTGCATGGTCAGCTGCTTTCTCACGCCGAGCCCCGCCAGTCAGTATACCTATCCGCCGACACTGAAGGAGGAGTTAATTCAGGTCGCGGGAGAGTATATTTTGGATGTGCCAGATTTCAGAAGTGAGAACAAGCAGCAGACACTCAATGGCATTTATGATATGACCCGGCAGAGATTCAAGGTTGCCAAGCACCTTGTATCGTCAAGAGAATGGGACTTTTTCATGATGGTTGAGATGGGAACGGACCGGATTCATCATGCTTTTTGGCGGTACTTTGACAAGGAACACCGCCTCTATGAGAAGGGCAATCCGTTTGAAAACGCTGTTCTGGATTATTACAAATACGTGGACCAGGAGATAGGTGAATTGCTTGCCGTGCTGGGACCGGATACAACCGTACTTATAGTCTCTGATCATGGTGCCAAGAAGATGGACGGTGCCATATGCATTAATGAATGGCTTATGCAGAATGGCTACCTGACTTTGAAAACAGTTCCTACGGGCATTACTCCTTTGAACAAGTCCGACATAGACTGGGACAAGACGATTGCCTGGGGCGAGGGGGGCTATTATTCGAGGGTATTCCTTAATGTAAAAGGGAGGGAAAAACAGGGGGTGATTGTCCCTGAGGAATATGAGTCTGTCAGAGATCAGCTGAGAGAAAAGCTGGAATCCCTGGGAGATGAAGCAGGGCGACCTATCGGGACAAAAGTTTATAAGCCGCAAGAGTTGTACGAGGAGTGCAGAGGTATACCCCCTGACCTTATTGTTGTGTTGGGCAATCTTTTTTGGAGGGCTGCTGGAAGTGTCGGTCATGGCCGGATTCACATTTTCGAGAATGATACCGGCCCGGATGATGCAAATCACGCCCAGAACGGTATTTTTATAATGAGTAACAAGAATGGCACTGGTGGTAAGGGCACTAAGAAGGACAATCTGCATCTTATGGATATAGCTCCGACGGTATTGAATCTGCTGGGGATGCCGGAGATCAAGGGGCTTTCGGGAAAAGCTATCGAGATATAGTGGCGCTACCCTGATGTCCCGGGAGTATGCTGTTTTACCCGCCTCCACTAATATTGTCGACCGATGACTTTCCGCAAAGGCACCGTAAAATGAGAAATGCCATTCCGATATGGCGATCTTAAGCGGTTTACGGTGAAAGCCTGATTACCCCGTGCTCTTGTTTAGTCCCGTGATGACGAAGGGTAGTCTTGGCCTGTTTGCGTCTACATTCCACGCTCGACCTCACACTGTGGCGACGCATTTTCAAAGACGGGGTTACGCTCCCCATTCTCGCAGGGCAGACGGTTTCGGGTTGTCCAGTTGAATTCTCCCCGCCCCGACTTTATGGTCGTTTCAACCATTGACACTCCCCCTTCCCGTGCTATCTTTATAAATAGGAGACAAGATCACTCCTGAATATATTTTAATTGTAGCGCGGAGGTGTGTCATGCTTGCTCATATTCCTTTTAGTGCAGCTGCCTCAATGCCGGCGATTTTTCCCGTAATGATTGTTGTCGGCCTATTGGTTCTCTTTGTCGCGGTAGCTTTAAGTCTCGCCGAGGCCGGGGACCTTACCTGCCCGGTATGTCAGAAGAAGTTCAGGAACCCGATCAAGTTCAGAAAGCATCTTGAGAAAGGGGACGACCTGACGCCCAAGTCTGTCTGATTGAGGGAGAGTGGATAAGGTCCTTGGGGTATCCAGGGGTGAGAAGTCCGGCGGTAACGCCGGGCTTTTTTTCGAAGTTAATACTTCGGGACTAGTTTCCCGACAGTTGAGGGTATGGCGCGTCGTTGTTGCCCCTTCTGACAACGATAGCCGGGGCGGTGATATTGTCTCGTCGGTGCATATATTCGTTCTTGCCGCACCAGACATCGATCATCAGTCGCCCCTTGCATGCACCGCATACATCGACCACCTTTACCCAGCCGATGCCGGCGCCTACATGCATGATGGTGCCCAGCGGAAAGATGTCGAGGTCGGCCGCGACGTCGTAGGGCGCACTGTGAGGGGCTTCATCTGCCCCTTCGAAGTATTCCTTCTCGGAATAGTAGCCTATACAGGTAAGGTTCCCTGACTCCCCCTTTTCGTCGAGGTTGGTCTCCCATGTGTTCCAGCTCACCATGACCTCGATCTTCTGTTCGGCCTTCGCCGGTTCGGCGACAATCGACATTGTGGCGATAAGTATACTCAGGAAAAGTATCGGCATGACTTTGTTCCTTCAGGCGCTCGATGCGCCATTTTATTGCGGCGCTGATTTTTCGTCAGCCAGAAGCTTGTTTCTCAACTCTTTGTCCATGGCGACGATATCCTTCACACTGTCGCCGGTGAGTTCCCATGAATAGCCGTTCTTGGGGTCGCGCTTGACGCGTATCTTGACGGCCTTGTGGTATACGGAGGTTTCGTCGTCGGTGGTATGCAGCGATGTATCCTTCTTGCCTGTCTCGGCAGGAGTGTCGGGATTCTTTGCCGGTGTCTGCGCGGCGGTGGCGGGCAGAGAAATGGTCTCACCCTGGGGCTTGGCCTGACAGCCAACGAGAAGGACAGGCAGCAGAAAAAGGGAGAAGATTTTCATGGACGACTCCATCATTTTGGCCGACCACGCACCGGTTCAACCGCGGGTCGACTGGGCTTTTTTATGCAGCTCGAACAGCGTGTTCATTGCCTGAAGCGGCGTCATGTTGAGGAGGTCGACGCCCAGCAGCTCTTTTATCACGGGATCGGGCTGCACCGTGAAGAGGTCGAGCTGGGGGACATCGTGTCTCTGGGCGGGGTGTGATGTCGCCGCGATCTTTGGTTCGCCGATCTCGTTGAGTTCCTTGCCTTCGAGATTCGACAGGATCTCCTTGCTCCTCTCAATCACCTGTGCGGGAAGTCCCGCGAGTCTTGCCACCTGTATACCGTAACTTCTGTCTGCCCCGCCGTCAATGATCTTGCGTAAAAAGATGATTTCCTCATTCCATTCCTTCACGGCAACGCTGACGTTCTTCACCCCGGAGAGGGTGAGGGCCAGTTCGGTCAACTCGTGATAGTGGGTGGCGAAAAGGACCCGCGCACCGCTTTTCTGTTCGTGCAGGTATTCGACCACGGCCCAGGCGATGGAGAGGCCGTCGAAGGTGCTGGTACCCCGGCCGACTTCGTCGAGGATGATGAGACTTTTGGCGGTGGCATTGTGCAGAATGTTGGCGGTTTCGCTCATCTCGACCATGAAGGTGCTCTGTCCGCGGGCCATGAAATCGGCGGCGCCGACGCGGGTGAAGATGCGGTCGAGCAAGCTGATCTTTGCCTCTTGTGCCGGGACGAATGAGCCCATCTGGGCCATTATGCAGATAAGGGCACATTGCCGCATGTAGGTCGACTTGCCCGCCATGTTGGGGCCGGTGATGATGAGTATCCGGTTGTTCTCGTCGTCGAGCATCAGGTCGTTGGGTACAAAGCGGTTGCCGCCGGCAAGCTGCTCTACGACCGGATGGCGACCTTCGATGATGGTAATGTCGTTCCCCTCGAGAACCTCGGGGCGCGTGTAGTTGTTCCGGTGCGCGGTCTCCGCCAGCGCCGAAAGCACGTCGAGCAGCGCGACCTTTTCGGCGATCCACTGAATCCTGCGCGTCTCCGCGGCAACCTTCTCCCTTACCTGCTGGAAGAGTGTGCTCTCCAGTTCTACCATCCTGTCGTGCGCATGCAGAACTTTTTCTTCGTACTCCTTCAACTCGGGGGTGATGAACCGCTCGGCGTTGACCAGTGTTTGTTTGCGGATATAGTCGTCGGGTACCGATGCGAGGTTGGCCTTGGTTATTTCGATGTAGTAACCGAAGACCTTGTTGTAGCGGACTTTAAGCGATGCGATGCCGGTCCGCTCTCTCTCCCGTGTTTCGATGGAGGCGATGATGTCTTTCCCTTCGGTGGATAGCCTTCGATACTCGTCGAGCTCGGCATGGTATCCACGACGAATGACGCCGCCGTCCTTGAGCGAAAAGGGAGGGTTGTCTTCTATGGCCTCCTGCAACAGCGAGTGGATATCTTCCGCATTATCCCATGAGCGGGCAACTTCAGAGAGGATGTTTGATGTTGTACCCGAGATGGCCTCGCCCATGGGCGGCAACTGCCGCAACGATTCTCTCAGTGCTACCATATCTTTGGGGCCGGTGGCGCCCAGGGAGATGCGGCTTATGATTCGTTCGAGGTCATAGACTTTTTCCAATAGCTCCCGAACGGCATGTCTCAGCTGTAACTGTTCGCGCAGTTCTGTAACGCCATCCTGTCTTGCGACGACAGCATCAACATTTCTGAGCGGCCGCAGCAGCCAGTCTTTGAGAAGACGACTTCCCATGGCGGTGATGGAGTGGTCGAGCACATGAAGCAGTGAACCTTTTCGGTCGCCTTCAACAGTGCGGATCAGTTCGAGGTTTCTCTGGGAGGCGACATCGATGACCATGAACTCTTCGGGGAAAACGACGCGCAGCTCCTTGAGGTTGTCGACGGCCGACTTCTGATTTTCTCTCAGGTAATAGACCGTCGCGCCGGCGGCGGAGACGGCTTCATTGATGTCGCGACAACCGAAGCCGTCGAGCGAGGCGACACCGTAGTATTCCGTCAAAACCTTTTCAGAGCGGGTTGTATCGAAGGCCCTGTCTTCCACCGGTATAACCGAGCGGATCATCTCGCGGAGCATTTCAGCGAGAGGTGATGATTCGAGACGCGAGGGAAGTATGGCTTCGGTCGGTGCGAAACGACCGATTTCATCCCGGAGTGTCGAGAAGGATGGATCGGATGAAACGCGACTGACGAAAATGTCGCCTGTCGAGAGGTCGACAAAGGCGAGGCCGATGCGATCCTGGAAGGGTGAAACGGAGACGAGGTAGTTGTTGTCGTTGGCATTCAAAAGATCGGGAGAGAGGACCGTGCCGGGCGTCACCACGCGGATGACTTCGCGCTTTACAATCCCTTTTGCGAGTCGCGGATCTTCCACCTGTTCGCAGATGGCGACCTTGAATCCCTGTCGTACAAGCTTGGCGAGATAGCCGTCGGCGGCGTGATAAGGGACGCCGCACAGGGGTGTTTCGTCACCCTTCCCCTTGTTCCTGGCGGTGAGGGCGATCTCTAATATCTTCGCGGCCCGTACCGCATCATCTCCAAACATTTCATAGAAATCCCCCATCCTGAAAAAGAGGATGGCGTCCTGATAGCGGGCCTTGATTTCGTTGTATTGCCGCATGAGCGGTGTTTCGTCAGCCATGGGCGGATTATAGCTCAGGGGACTGGAAAATGCCATGTCCCTCTGCGGGAGAAATCAGAGTGTTGAGTCGTGAGAGAGAGCTAAAGAGGAGGAAAATGGGGGGCGGTTGCCCGCCCCCTTGTATTCACTTAGGGGCAGGTGCAGCGGCCGGAGCGGCAGCAGCAGGCTTAGCCACCGCCTTCTTGGCAGCAGGCTTCTTAGCAGCGGCCTTCTTGGCAGCAGGCTTCTTAGCAGCGGCCTTCTTGGCAGCAGGCTTCTTAGCAGCGGCCTTTTTGGCAGCGGGCTTCTTAGCAGCGGCCTTTTTGGCAGCGGGCTTCTTAGCAGCGGCCTTCTTGGCAGCGGGCTTCTTAGCAGCGGCCTTCTTGGCAGCAGGCTTCTTAGCAGCGGCCTTCTTGGCAGCAGGCTTCTTAGCAGCGGCCTTTTTGGCAGCAGGCTTCTTAGCAGCGGCCTTCTTGGCAGCAGGCTTAGCAGCGGCCTTCTTGGCAGCAGGCTTAGCAGCAGTCTTTGTTGTGGTAGACATTTAGTTTCCTCCTTTCCGGAGAGAGTCTATGGCTGCCGCCGACAGGGGAGGAAATACACTGCTGTTCAGTTTGGTTACCCCCATCGTTAGCAAAGGGCCGCCTCTCCAAGAGGCCCGACCAATAAAAAAGCTGAGATGCCTGAATCCCGTTTCGAGCATTTGCTCGAGTTGTTGTGATAACTAATCGACATCAATGTTTCGGACTTTAATATCATCTTGTCGCAATAGTTGCAATATTTTCTATGCATCTTTCTGCAAGTAGTTGGAGTATCTCTGTAGATACGCATGAATAAATGGTTTGCAAGAAGCACCGTTTATTTATTGTTCTCGTAAATTTCTTTAAATTTATTTGAGTACGTCAGAAAAATCTCTACAAGAGCAGGGTCAAAATGCCTTCCGCTCTCTTTTTTGAAGCACTCGATGATGTCTTCAGTACTCCATGATTGCTTGTATACACGACTCGAAACAAGGGCGTCAAATACATCGGCGACAGCGACGATACGGCCGAAGATATGTATCTCTTCGCCCTTAAGACCTTGCGGATAACCACTGCCGTCCCACTTCTCGTGATGCTGTTGGGCGATGATGGCCGCGGCTTTCAGGATATCTCGCTGGGAATGTTCGAGCATGGCATGGCCGATCTCAGTATGGTTTTTCATGATTTCATATTCTTCAGCAGTCAGCTTCCCGGGCTTCAGTAGTATGGCGTCAGGTATGCCGATCTTGCCAACATCATGAAGAGGCGAAGCTGATGTGATCAGGTCGATATCCTTTACGGAGAGCTCCAGGGCAGTTGCCATGAGGTTACTGTATTTTGTTACACGCAGTGTGTGATTTCTTGTCTCCTTCGAGCGTTTCTCCTCGATGATGCCCATGGTGAACACGGTCTCTCGCAGTGTGTCTTCTATCTCATCGTTGAGATTGATCAACTGCCGGTTCATCAATTTCAACTCTTCCTGGTTTGCCAGGATCTCTGTGTTCAGAAGGTTGAACTCTTTTGCGACGGTCTCAAACTCGGCGCTCTCGTAGGCTTCCGGGTTCAGGTTATCCTTGTGAATATATGCTTCCCGGGCATTTGAGATAAGGCTCCCCAATGGTTGGGCGATATATTTGTCAATGGTCCCGAAGGTATTAATGATTATGAGGGCTATAAAGACGACAGACAGAAAGAGGATGGCGGCTATTATCTTCAGCGCCAGGTTCCGGTACGCGGTCAGGTCGATCTCGATATCGACCGCTCCGAGGACGGTATTCTCCGGTACAATGTGGCACATGATACAGTTCAAGGAACCTTTAGATGTCGCCACATAGGGGATGATGGCCCGAATATACGGCTGTTTTGCCAATTCACGTTCAATGAACCTCGGTTCCCCTGTCGCAAAAACCGAAGTCGCCAGGGCGTCCTGCGCCTGCTCCTGTTCCTTGCCGTATCCGAACTGCGCCGCGACGTAGGGGCCCCGGATGACGCGCATCGATCGCACCTCTTCCAGTGAAAGTATCTCACTCAGGAAGTAGTCGCGACTGTCCATGATCCCGGCCTTCATGTGCGACGTAAGGCCCGCTATGACGACTTTTGAGATGTCGATGGCCTTGTCCTTGATGATCATGTGAGAGACCCATCGGAATCCCACGGCGGTAATAACCATGATGGCCAGCGCCCCTACCAGGACGAAGTTGATGAGGCTGCGGACGGTTATGGCCTTGACACTTTTTTTGGGCATGTAAGGATCGCTTATTGGTGAAATCGCTTCAGTTGATTTTTTGACAACGGATATGATAACGGCAAAATGTCGAAAATATTGAGCCATTACATTATATAATAAGTGGTTTTAAATTTTTCAAACCCGGCATATAATCACCTTTCATGAGCGAAGAACGCAGGGTAGCGAAGGCGGCAGGTATAGTCAGTGCGGCGACTCTTCTGAGCCGTGTCCTGGGTTTTGTCCGCGACATGGTCATGGCGAAGGTCTTTGGCGCCGGTATGGTGGCTGACGCATTCTTCGTCGGTTTCAGGATACCCAACCTCCTGCGTGAACTGTTCGCCGAGGGCTCCATGTCGGCGGCGTTCATCCCCGTCTTTACCGACTACACGACGAAGAAATCGAAAGAAGATGCCTGGCGGATGGCATCGGCCAGTTTCACCATCCTCTTCCTCATCCTTATATGTATCACCGCCCTGGGCATCCTTGCGGCGCCATGGATCGTCCGTGCCATTGCACCCGGCTTCCACGATATCCCCGAGAAGTTCACCCTCACTGCCGAACTTACCCGGATCATGTTTCCCTATCTCGTCTTCATCGGGCTTGCAGCCCTCATGATGGGGATACTCAATTCGATGCGGTCCTTCGCCGCGCCGGCCCTCTCACCGGTCATGCTCAACGTGGCGATGATCACGGCGGCGCTCGTCGTAGCGCCAATGATGGAGCAGCCCATTGTCGCCCTTGCCATCGGCGTCGTGGTTGGAGGGATGCTTCAGTTCGCCGTTCAGCTGCCGGCCCTGTGGCGTGTCGGTGAACGGCGAACTGAAGCATCCCTCCAAC
>Ga0224505_10000236_pt1 | contig 41131 bp, 31 predicted proteins | sample SF_Jan12_sed_USG_FD_169102 | JGI IMG/M metagenome (GOLD analysis project Ga0224505, IMG submission 169102) | Sediment microbial communities from San Francisco Bay, California, United States - SF_Jan12_sed_USGS_4_1 | ecosystem: Environmental > Aquatic > Marine > Sediment | place: USA: California... | reverse complement strand
CATTAGCGTATCTGCCAACCAGGGCAAATTCCTGCAAGTGTTGGCCAGAACATGCAATGCGAAAAAAATTCTGGAGATTGGTACGCTGGCGGGATACAGCACCATCTGGATGGGTCGTGCCCTCCCCAATGACGGCAAACTGATTACAATTGAATTTGATCAGCATCATGCCCGGGTTGCGGAAAGTAACATAGAAAAGGCAGGTCTGTCTGATGTCGTCGATGTCAGAATAGGAAAAGCGATGGATCTTTTGCCACAGCTTGTTGAAAAAAATGAAGGTCCTTTTGATATGATCTTTATCGATGCTGACAAACCACCGTATACTGAATATTTTCAATGGGCATTAAAATTATCCCGTCCTGGAACGCTGATCGTGGCTGACAATGTGATCCGCGAGGGCCATGTCCTGGATCCGAATTCAACCGATGAAATGGTAGTGGGTGTACAGCGGTTCAATACATTCTTAGCTAACTCATCGGCGGTAACCGCGACAATAATACAAACCGTAGGATCCAAAACGCACGATGGCATGGCCCTGGCTGTTGTCAATTAGCGGCGAACAGCCACTGCCGGGGAGCCAGCAAGTTGAAATGGCCAACTGTTTAAGAACGTTCGAGCCACAAATATTTGGAATCGATCATTCCCAAAGCCATGGGTGTATTAAATATACCACGCCTGTAATTTTGTTGAATAGCACTTTTACTTTAGGGGGAGGTTCATACCCAATGCTTATATTTGAACGTCAAAAAAAACACAATCGATGAAAAATATTTTTGTAAAAAAAATAATGCTACCTGTAGTGCTGTTTGTGACTTGCTCCACTGTATCCTTCTCACAGCAGTTTAATGTACTACTATTTACCCAGACCGCTGGATACCATCACGAATCCATCCACGAGGGCGTAGCCGCTATTCGCCAATTGGCGCTTCGGCACAACTTCTCGGTCAGCTGGCAGGAAAACGCGAGGAGTGTTTTCAATGATAAATCATTGGAGGGTTATCAGGTTGTGATCTTTCTCAATACGACGCTCAATATTCTGAATGATGAGGAGCAGGCTGCTTTTGAAAAATTTATCAAGTCAGGAAAGGGATTTGTTGGCATTCACAGCGCCGCGGATACGGAATATGACTGGCCCTGGTACAACAAGCTGTTGGGGATGATGTTCAAGAAGCATCCGCAGCAGCAGACTGCCTATCTGAAAGTTGAGGATAGCAACTTCCCGGGTATGGAGCGGTTTCCAAAAAAACTGCTGTGGACCGATGAGTGGTATCAGTTTGGGGAGGCCAAGGCTACTGATCTGCATTTTCTTGTGACCGTAGATGAAAGCACATATTCCCCAAATGATGATAAGGGAGGTATAGGCATGGGCGCTTTTCATCCTATTTCCTGGTACCATAACTATGATGGCGGACGCGCGTTTTATACTGCATTGGGGCACATCCCTTTAACATTTTCTGATCAGACATTCCTGGATCATATTTATGGTGGCATTTATTGGGCTGCCACGGGAAAGGGACTTTGATTATTTCCAGCCAGAGAATTATCAATTGATCTGAGAGATATCAGACTGATCAGTTACTCTTTTTGGAGGGATGACAGGGTAAAGCAGGAATTATAATTTCAAGTCTACCCTTTTGCCCGTTTTAGCGGCCAGGTAGATCGCATCAATAATCTTCATATCCTTCACACCTTCTTCACCATCTATCGGCACTTCCGGTTGTTTGCCTCTCAGAATGATGTCCGCCATTTCATCCATCTGCACGGTCTGGTGGGTTACATGGGGATAATCTATTTCACCACGATTGGTACGGGCCTTTATCGGACCATATCCTGTTGATGGCTGCATTTCGGCATATCCCTTTTCCCCATTCAGGAAAAAGCGATCCAGGTTATTCATGCTATAGGTCGACAAGCAGGAGGCAACCGCTCCGCTGGGGAATCCAAATTGAAATAGAATGGTTTCATCAACACCCTCCTTAAATTTTTCAGGATCGGTTTTGGTTTCCTGCGCAGTAACATAGGTTGGCTCTTCGCCTATCATATAACGCGCGCCATTAACTGCGTAAATTCCGATGTCCATCATCGCCCCTCCGCCGGCCAACTTTGGATTCAACCGCCATTGCGTTGGATCACCGATTCTAAAACCGCATAATCCCTGAAAGAACATAACCTTCCCAAAATCACCTGCTTTGCGCATGTGAATAATTTCAAGTGTCTTCGGTTCTAAATGCATCCGGTAGCCTATTAGCAATTTTACTTTGGCCTTTTTGCATGCATCCACCATTTCCTGACCTTCGGCAGCATTCAATGCCATTGGCTTTTCAGAAATCACATGTTTTCCTGCCTTGGCAACGCGAATAGCCATAGGGCGATGCAGTGCATTTGGCGTAATAATATAGACAGCGTCAATATCGGGATTGTCTTTAATCTTGTCGAAATTCTCGTAGTTATAACAGTTCTTTTCAGGTATGCTGTACTTGCCCTGCCAGTCTTTTATTTTCGCAGGTGTACCACTGATAACGCCAACCAGTTTTGCGCGTGTACAGGTTCGCATTGCTTCTGCCACCCGCGTGCCGTAGCTCCCTAATCCCATGATCGCGACACGCAACGGTGGTCCTTCCTGTGCAAGGGTATTAGTTTGCCTGGCTATATTTTTGGCATAAGCAGGTACAAAGGGTATTGCAAATGCAGAAGCAGTAATTTTCTGTAAAAAGCGGCGGCGACTATTCATAATTAAGACAATTTTAATGGGTTGGGGAAATTTGAAGGTTCATAACCAAATGTACTAAAATTTTCAGTATTCGCCCTTCCGCATTGTGATGCGACAGTGTGTTGCGCTATACAATATGTGTTAAAGGAAGTCTCTAAAGAAGGGAACAATTTCGTCCGCAAGGATTGCATGGCCCTCAACAGAAGGATGACCTGAACATCCCCTCGCTTGCATAGGTGCGAAAAAGAACAGCGCGGCAAGTTTGTCCGGATCGGACTGCCCAACAATGCGATTTGTACCGCCGGGTATTTTGATTTTATCTGTTGTGCAAACTTTGTATAGGCACGCACTAATACTGCGCTGTCAAACGGTGCTCGTACATGTGTTCCGTCACCATTGCTGAAATCGTTCGTGCCCAATCCAATGCTTACAATTGCTGGTCTGTATTTTTCAAAATGCCAGGGCCGGGAACCGTCTTCTGTAAAATCGACATTTTCATATACCGCAGGCATCGCAGACCCATTGCTGTTCCCGTAGCGATATACGCCGATTCCCCGACACGCTGCCTATGATGAAATTGGTTTTCAGCGCTCTTGCAACCCTAGCCCCGTATGCATAATAGGCATTGTGCTGGTCATGATATACGTCGTCGCCGCAAGGTACTTCCGATGGATCGGCCGCGGCACCGCAGGTTATACCATTTCCTGTAAATTCAATCAAAAGTGCCTCGGGTTTTTTTATGGCCTTCACGCCATCTCCTGTTATTTTCTCGATGTAGATGGGGCCAGTGTGTGCCTCCGCAGCTTTGTACAGCCACGCAGTATGCATTCCGGAAGTTTCTGCAGTGATAACAATGGGCAGCTCTTCTTTTCCGGATACCTTAATTCGCTTTTGATATACACCATCTAATTCATATTGCAGGAAGTTGTGACCACCTTTTTCCAAAATGTAAGCGAAAACCCAACATTCCTTTCCCTTGAAACGAAAACCTATGTGTGCAGCAGAACTGATTAAGTTCGATGTGTTGGTCTGTGCTCAACGCATATCTTCCATAGGGTAGTAAAGACACGGCCGGCATCGTATCACTAAGACCCGGTTCAGTCTTTGGCGTGCCCGAACAAAACAAACAAAGAAAAGAACAGCAGTTGGAAAATAGGAAATTCTGGCGGCTGCAGTAGGTATGCTATTCTCCTGATGTTTTATGAGAAAGGTAAGAAAGAAAGCGAATGGTCCGGTCAATCGAAATTAAAGTATCAATGATGCGGTATGGGATGATTATAGCAGTTTTGCCGTATATTATTTACCGGCCGTAGCTGTAAAAACAGTTGCCTGTCACCATCTTTTAGTGTATATAGAAGTTTATTGTATAAAATATTGCAGCAATGAGACGAAGAAATTTTATTAAAGGCGCAGGTGCCGCATTGACAGGAAGTATGTTTATTCCCTCCGGTATACTTTCAGCCGCAGGTATGCCTGTGTCAGCCAATGACAAAATCAACATCGGAGTGATTGGTTGCAATGGAATGGGCTGGTCGGATACGAATTCTTTGTTGAAGATGAGTGATGTCGACTTAGTCGCCATTTGCGATGTCGATCAAAATGTCATCGATAAGAGATTGGCCGACTATGCAAAACTAAGAAAGAACGTTCCGAAAACGTACAAGGACTATCGTGAATTACTCAATAACAAAGACATTGATGCTGTAGTAATCGGCACGCCCGATCACTGGCACTGTAAAATCATGGTCGATGCGGTTCAGGCTGGCAAGCATGTTTACGTTGAAAAACCCATCGCCAATAGCATTGCGGAGTGTGACCTGATGGTGGCAGCACAGGAAAAGACGGGTAAGATTGTGCAGGCCGGACAATGGCAGCGCAGTGGGCCGCATTATAAAAAGGCCGTCGAAATCGTACAATCCGGTGTGCTTGGCAAAATACGACTGGTAAAAGTCTGGGCCTATCAGGGTTGGATGAAGCCCGTTAATGTGGTGCCGGATTCGGCAGCTCCAGCCGGCGTGGATTATGATTTCTGGCTAGGTCCGGCGACGAAAAGAGCCTTCAATGCGAACCGGTTTCATTTTAACTTCCGTTGGTTCTGGGATTATGCAGGTGGATTGATGACAGATTGGGGTGTTCATGAAATTGATATTGCCCTCTATGCCATGAAAGCCCTCGCTCCCATTTCTGTAATGGCGGCCGGTGGTAAGCTGGCATATCCTGATGATGCCTCTGAAACCCCTGATACTTTGCAGGCGATCTTTCAGTACGAAAATTTTAACATGCTATGGGAACATGCTACGGGTATAGATTCCGGACCATACAATCGCACTGAAGGGATAGCCTTCATTGGCAACAACGGTACCCTGGTTGTGAATCGAGGGGGATACGAGGTTATTGTCGAACACGAAGCCAAAGGATATGGCACTGGAGGTGCAGCCAAAATGGAAATCATAGAAGGTTATAAAAAGCCCAATGAGTTGAACCACCTTGATCTTCACACCGAAAATTTTATTCAAGCCATTAAAAAGAATAGCCAGGCTTTCCTAAATACACCCATCCGGTCTGGCAGTGTAGCAGCGGTCAATGCACAAATGGGAAACATTGCTTACAAAACCGGGAGCAAAGTCTTTTGGGACAGCAAACTCAATATGTTCAAAGACAATGCTGAAGCAAACAAATTTATCAATCCCGCGTATCACAATGGGTGGAAGGTACCCACGGTGTAGATTTGGCAATGAAAGAACCCCTCAATATTTGGACGGGCGACTAACGTATTAAAAAATAACAAATCCTTTCTGAAGCTGCTTTTGATTGTAGGTCGAGGTGAAGCTGAGTAGTATCTAATAAATATTTCTTACGCGAGGCCTCATTTTGTGCGTGGATTTAATTGCGGGTTACAAACTGCAGTTGCATACCTGACTCCAGCCTATTTAATTCCATTTTCTTGCAGGGGGTTACCTTCAGCGTTTCTCCATATAATTGCCTGACCAAAAAAAGTTCTCCAATAATATGTCGCAAAATGCTTTCGCTGGCAGCCAGCATGCTTTTTTTAATAAATGAGATCAATTCGAAAATTGGCAATTCAGTCGTTTTAATCATATTTTTAATATCTTGACATCTACAACTTAAAACGGTTTTGAAATTATGACTATCCGTCCCGGAGTAAGATTCGTTGAGATGCTTGTTGTCACATTGTCTCTGCTATTGGTAAACTGCACCCGTAAGCAGGACAGTCAGCATCAGGATATTTCAAAAGTTGAAATACGAGACGATGCAGGCCGTTACGAATTGCTTGTTAATGGCAAAGCGTTCTATATAAAAGGTGCAGGCCTGGAATTTGGAAGTGTAGAAAAGTTGGCTGAACATGGTGGTAATTCTTTTCGAACATGGCGGACAGACAACGGCAGGCAGACTGGTAAACAGGTTCTCGATCTTGCCTACGAAAACGGGCTAAGGGTTGCTATGGGAATAGAAGTGGCCAGGGAACGACACGGATTTGATTACAATGACAATGTGGCGGTTAAGAAACAGTTTGATGAGATCAAGGCCCAGGTGATGGAGTTGAAAGATCACCCTGCGCTGATTATTTGGGACATCGGAAATGAACTGAACCTCAACGCAACCAACCCAAAAGTATGGGATGCTGTGAACGATATTTCGAAAATGATACACGAAGTTGACACCAATCACTTAACGACAACTTCATTGGCAGGCATCAGCAAAGCGCTGGCAGCTGATATTGCACTGAGAGCGCCTGACCTTGATTTTCTGAGCATTCAGATGTATGCTGATATTGTCAACTTACCTAAATACATTAGAGAAATAGAATGGGAGGGACCATACCTCGTCACGGAATGGGGGGCAACAGGACACTGGGAGATACAAAAAACTGACTGGGGGGCGCCCATCGAAAACAACAGTACCGTTAAGGCGAAATATTACCTGGAGAGATATCAAAATGCAATTCAGTCGCAGCAGGGCCAGTGCCTGGGCTCCTTTGTATTTTTATGGGGTCAGAAGCAGGAAAGAACACCAACGTGGTACGGAATCTTTTTGGAAGATGGCACTGAAACGGAATCAGTGGATGTGATGCATTTTCTGTGGAATAACGCCTGGCCACAGAATCGGAGTCCAGCGGTTGAGTCTGTCACTTTGGATAACAAAGGTGCAGCGGACAATATCTATTTATCTGCAGGTAAAACTTACCGGGCTGATGCTGTAATTCAGGATCCTGATCATGATTCCTTGACCTATCACTGGGAAATTATGCCGGAGAGTAAGGATCTGGGCGAAGGCGGTGACCTTGAGTCAAAACCTGAAGTTGTACCCGATTTGATAAAGAACCCCACCGCAGCGCAAATTGAGTTGAAGGCCCCGACCGTTGCAGGCGCTTATCGTTTGTTCATGTATGCCTATGATGATCATGGCCATGCGGCGCATGCGAATATTCCTTTTTATGTAAATGCTGAACTTAAATAAACAAGACTATAAATGGCAGCGTATTACGGCAGTAGCACAACAGTATGGCAATTCTTATATCCCAAGTATGTAAACCTGAAAGAGCTTAGCTCAACCCAACAATGAATAGAAAATATCTAAACACAGTACTAATAGCATTGATTGTGGCGCTGGGTGGATTGCTAATGGGTTTTGATGCTTCAGTTATATCTGGTGTAGTGGGATTTATTGAAACAGAATTCCATTTGTCGAAACTGGAGTTGGGATGGTCTGTCAGCTCACTGACGCTTACTGCCACAATTGCGATGCTGGCAGCAGGCCCATTAAGTGATCGTTTGGGTCGTAAGAAGATACTGACCTATGCCGCAATTCTCTATTCTGTCTCGGCTATTGGTTCAGCCTTTTCACCCGACTTCATTACACTGGTGCTTTTCAGGATGCTAGGTGGTTTGGGCGTTGGCGCGTCACTCATCATTGCGCCAATGTATATTGCTGAAATTTCCCCACCCGAAATTCGGGGTAGAATGGTTTCCTTCAATCAGCTGAATATTGTGGTGGGTATATCCCTGGCTTTTTTCACTAATTATATCATTCTTCAGCTCGGGAAATCTGATGCTGCGTGGGCGCAATCCTTGAAATTTGATGAATACAACTGGCGCTGGATGCTTGGATTGGAAACCTTGCCGGCAGTCCTGTATTTTTTTGGCCTTTTCCTGGTGCCAAAGAGTCCCAGGTGGTTAGTAATGAAAGGCAGATTTGATGAAGGCGTCGCAGTGATGAAAAGATTTAGTTCTGAAGAACAAGCTGTGAAGGATATGCAGATCGTTCAGGAACGTATGGCATTGGAATCAAAGAGTGACAAGACACCTGTTCGTGAATTGTTTATGCCAGCGATGAGGATGGTGCTTACGGTTGGGATCATGGTTGCAATTCTTCAACAAATCACGGGTATAAACTCTGTGTTTTTCTACGCCCCGATGATTTTCGAACAGTCGGGTATTGGTACGGACGCCTCTTTTGTGCAGGCTATACTTGTGGGATTGGTAAATCTCGTATTTACCGTTCTGGCTATACTGTTTATTGATAAGCTTGGAAGGAAACCATTGCTGACAGTGGGTGTAGCAGGAATAACGGTTTGTATGCTATTGCTGGCGTATGGTTTTAATTCCGCCACGTATAGGCTAACTGAGGAATCACTCACGGCACTTGGAAACAGTGAACTGAGCGAACCGCTTTCAAAAATTAAAGACATCACGTACGACAGCGATGTTTCCTTCAAAGATGCCCTTCGGTCAGCGATAGGAGATGAGCAATTGAAAATACATGAGTCTGAGTTAATAAAGGCAGCCATTTCTTCAAACCCCATGCTCATACTCTTTGGTATTTTGGGTTTTGTGGCATCGTTTGCATTTTCATTAGGCCCTGTTATGTGGGTGCTTTTTTCAGAGCTTTTTCCCAATCGGATTCGTGGCCTTGCGATTTCGTTTGTTGGCCTGATTAATTCAGCGGTAAGCTTTTTGGTGCAGTTGACTTTTCCGTGGGAGTTGGTGAAGTTTGGAAACGCAGCTACATTCTTAATCTACGGTCTGTTTGCGCTAGCCGGTTTGATTTTAATCATCCGGATGGTCCCGGAAACAAAAGGTAAATCACTGGAGGAACTGGAAGCCATTATGGTAAAGTAAGCATTGTCTGTTTTTTGAAAACCAGTTGGTACTCCACATCAGGATTAAATATTAGTCTATGGAAATAAAAATTGGCCTCAACACCATGAAGCTGCCGGACGGCGATGTCGAAAGCCAAAGGATTGAGATAAACGGGGAAGTCTTCCATAAGATTTCCAACTACGATTTGATGAGGCCTTTTTTTATGAGCATTGTGAGCGACTCAGATCACTGGATGTTTATTTCAAGTAATGGAGGGCTCACCGCAGGACGCAGGAATTCAAATGCGGCGCTGTTTCCCTATTACACAGATGATCAAATCACAGATACGGCTGAAGTAACGGGGAGTAAGACCATAATCATTGCAGGTGTTAACAATGAACAATTCCTGTGGGAGCCATTTTCCGCAGCGTATAATGGAATTTATGCGGTGAGGAGGAATTTATATAAAAGCATCTATAGTGATGTGATTCTCTTTGAAGAAATAAACGAAGATCTCCGTATAAAATTCCAATACGCCTGGTATCATTCAGAGAAGTTTGGCTTTGTCAGGCAGGCTGAAATCTGTAATCTCTCGGCTTCACCCATACAGTTGAAATTGATTGATGGCATCCAGAATATACTTCCGTCAGGCGTCACACAACAGCTTCAGCTCCAGCGAAGTAACCTGGTAAATGCGTATAAGAAGAACGAGTTGCTTGCTGAAAATGGTATCGCTGTCTATTCATTAAGTGCGCAAATTGTTGACCGGCCAGAACCGAGCGAGTCACTCCGGGCAACCATAGCCTGGTCTCTAGGGTTTGAAGAGTCAAGAAAATTAATTTCTGCATTACAGCTTGACGATTTTAGAAAGGGCAGGGAGGTACATGAGGAAAGTGATGTGCGTGCAGAACGCGGAGCGTATTTTGTTAGTGGAGGATTCTCATTGGATGGAGAGATGAAGAAAGACTGGATCATTCTCGCAGATGTAAACAAGAGTGCTTCCGATGTTTCATACTTTGCTGACCTTGTCGCCAAAGGAGGTGATCTTAAGGAAGTTATTTGGTCAGATATTCGGGACGGAAGGACAAAGCTGAAGGACATCATCAACAGCGCAGATGGACTGCAGGCTTCGAACGATCGTCTAAGCAATGCAAGACACGCTTCAAACGTTTTGTTTAATCTTATGAGGGGTGGTGTTTTTGTTGATGGATATACCATAGGAAAACATGATCTGAAAGCGTTCATAGGCACCTGCAACCATGCATTACCGGAAAAATTAAAAACATTTTTTGAGAAGCTGCCCGCAACGTTATGCTTGCAGGATCTGCTCAGGGATGCTAATAATGCAGGCGATGGCGATCTGATTAGGCTGTGCTATGAGTATCTCCCGCTTTATTTTAGTCGCCGGCACGGTGATCCAAGCAGGCCGTGGAATACATTTTCAATTGAAACGAAGTCGGCGGATGGGTCCAAGGTCCTTAACTATGAAGGGAACTGGCGTGATATTTTTCAAAATTGGGAAGTATTGGCCACCGCTTATCCTGATTTTGTGGAAAGTATGATTGCCAAATTTCTTAATGCTACCACTGTGGATGGCTATAATCCCTACCGGATAACACGTTCTGGAATAGATTGGGAAGTTATTGAGCCACATGATCCCTGGTCGTTTATCGGGTATTGGGGAGATCATCAGATCATTTACCTGTTGAAGCTTCTGGAAACTTCGGACCGCTACCACCCGGGTCGGCTGCAGAAAATGTTCAATGACAGAGTCTTTTCTTTTGCTAACGTTCCTTACCGAATCAAGGATTTTGAAGCCCTGGTCAAAGATCCGCGGGATACCATCACTTACAATGTTGCTTTGGCGGAACTGATTGAGCAGCGCGTGAAGGACACCGGTTCAGATGGAAAATTAGTATGGAAGGGGAGTGGAGAAATTCTGAGGGCAAGTCTGATAGAAAAGCTATTGATTCCCTTGCTGGCCAAGCTGAGTAATTTTATTCCTGAGGGTGGGGTATGGCTGAATACGCAAAGGCCTGAATGGAACGATGCCAATAACGCGTTGGTTGGGAATGGAGTTTCTATGGTGACGCTCTATTACATGCGGAGATATGTTTCATTTCTGAGCGATCGTTTGACACCGCCATCGGGTACCGAGTTTTCCATATCTGCAGAAGTAAAAGAATGGCAGGAAGAACTTTCCACTGTATTCAATCAAAATAAGCACTTGCTCACAGGTCGTATTCAAGATCGCAGCAGAAATGAAATCGTGCGCGATCTGGGCATGGCGGCGCAACGATACAACCAAAAGGTTTACAAAGGGCATACGGGTGAGCTGAAAACCTTGCGCTGCGATCTGTTGCTGAATTTTTTGCGTGACACGCTCGCCTTCATCGATCATACTATTAGCATAAACAAGCGGGGTGACCATTTGTATCACGCCTATAATCTTGTGAGTTTTGATCAGGGTAACTGTACGGTTAAACACTTATACGAAATGCTGGAGGGGCAGGTGGCAGTACTTAGTGCCGCGCATCTTTCCGGAGCAGAAGTGGTTTCCATCCTGGACGCAATGAAAAAAAGTAAGTTGTTCAGGGCGGATCAATATAGTTACCTTTTGTATCCCGATCGGATATTACCCCGCTTCACCGAGAAGAATACAATACCTGATTCACTTATTAACTCCTCAAGGTTATTCAAAATCATGCTGAAGGATAATAACACTTCGGTTATTGAGAAGGATGTTAGCGGCACGTATCACTTCAACGCGGATATTAGAAATGCAAGAGACGTAAAGAAAAGACTTCAATCATTAGCGCAATTGGAATACCGGCAACTGGTTCAGGAGGAGTCGGATATGATCCTCACTGCGTATGAAGCGGTTTTTAATCATAAACAATTCACAGGGCGGTCAGGAACGTTTTTTGGGTACGAGGGACTTAACAGCATTTACTGGCACATGGTATCGAAGTTACTGCTGGCAGTCCAGGAAAATATCTATTGGAGCATCGACAGGGGTGATGACCGCAAAATTATTAATAGGCTTATTGAGCATTACTTTGAAATAAGGGCGGGAATCGGTCTTAATAAATCACCTGCGTTATACGGGGCATTTCCTACCGATCCCTATTCACATACGCCGGGCAACAAAGGTGCTCAGCAACCTGGGATGACGGGTCAGGTGAAGGAGGATATCTTATGCCGGTTTGGGGAGCTGGGCGTGAGGGTCAGGGATGGAAAAATAACCTTCAGGGAAGATCTATTGCGCAAATCAGAATTCCTTGACAACCCCGAAGTATTTGAATTCAAAAATAATGCAGGCGATACCCGGGTGATTGATATTCAGCATAATTCGCTGTGCTATACATTGTGTCAGATACCGGTTATCTATTCTGTTGTAGATGGAAAAAAACAGATTCAAATAGTCTATGAAAGTGGCGCAAAGGAAAATATAGAAGGCCTGGAAATTGACGCATCAATAAGCGCGATGGTATTCGGTCGCGATACAAGTATAAAGCAGATTCATGTTTCGTTGACCCCTCAGCTGGTGTGAATGCTAAACTTGAAATGGTAAGGAAGACTGACTAATATGGTAAGGAAGACTGACTAATATTTTTCCAAAAAAAACAGGATCCGGATTGGCATTTTTCAGGCTTGGTGCGATGCACCGTGCTTGACCCTTCGTTTTGATACCAACTTGGCACGCTAAACGTGAAAACCATGAAATGCTTCAACCTCATTTTTGCTGCGCTGTTATTTTCAAGTTGCCAGCAGCCAGAAAATCATCGTGACACGCCTGTGGAAGAAGAGGCAATTAAGGCAACACTTGTTGCCATGTGGGATGCCATAGAAAAAGGTGATGTTGAACGTTATGCCTTGCACGTGCACTCCGACTTCACGCAGTTCGGTGAAACAGATTCCTTGCTGACTACTGGCAAAGAAACCGAAATTGAAAGTATTCGCCAATATACAGCGGTAGCCACCAATGTTCACACGGAAATGGTTGACCCAATAGTGACTGTGAAAGGCGATGTGGCCTGGATCACCTACTATTGGAAGGATGGTGGTATTTACAATGGTGTTCCTTTCAGCAGCCACGGAAAGTCAACACGTATTTTTGTAAAGGAAAACGGGCGCTGGCTTTGCATACACGGGCACTATACGCTATTGCCGGAAGCTTCAAAATAACGGCACAATAAATCAAAAATTGTAGACCAAATTCAAATACGGATTCAGCGGAAATGCAATTTTATGCTGACCTTTTTCAATAAGCTGAAAATTCTGAAAAACGGCAATCACTTCCGGGCGTATGGTTAATCTTTTCCCGACAGGGATTGCGACGCTTCCCTGCAGTGTATGGTAGGATTCAAACAGCGCATCTTCATCGTGGTCCAATTTGCCCAACCAGATTTTGAGTTGATCGATGCAATGGTCTTCCATTAATCCGATGCCCAGCGTATACCGAACACCCTTTTTCGTTTTCCACGCTGTATCCACTACGCCCATAGAGAGCATCCAGGCCATTACATTTTTTTCAGAGCGATCAAAAAGGAAGGTACCGCTGCGTTCGGGATAGTATATAAACATACTCCTGAACTGAAGGCGAAAATGTTCGAGCTGCACGATAGCGACATTGAATTTTAGTCCGTACAAAGCCAGCGCACCAGTGGTACCGCCGGTTATTCCCAGCGCTACTCTATTGGATAGACCATACGTGACATCACCGATAATTGCAGGAGGTGGGGCCAGATTGGAATAGGTGGTGATGATGCCACCATTGAAATGGCCGCGTGCCGGGAAGATCGGGTCCTGAACAAAATGAGACTGTGCCTGGAGTACAAATGCGATCAAGGTTAGGAAAATGGAGATTGAGGTTTTCATAGCATGTGTGTTTTGAACTTTAACCTGAAGTTCATAGCTCACATTCATATATAAAACAGGTTTTCCGCCCTGTGGAAAATCAAGTTTTGCATTTTTTGCCAATCAACCGGCCTGCAGCTGGTAAGCATATTGATTTTTGCCAATAGTGCTTTGAGGAGCACTACCCTGGCTGTTTTGCGCCGATTCTTTATTACGATTTGGTACTGGTGGAATCCTAAAAATGACTTCAACCCTATCGAGAAGGATCAGCAGAAACGTAATTTGTGCGCCAGAGAGAAATGCGCTGAAAACGATGTTGGACTCACTCCCGGACGAATCTTCTAGCCTGACGGTGCCAGGGCTTCGACATCAATCTTAAATAGCTTGGATGCGTTTTGCCACATGATCATCTCTTTCTTGTCATCCGGCAAATCAAGCTGCTTCATGAACGACAGGTATGACTTCATCGTGGAAATTGGCCAGTCGGTTCCATACAACAAATACTTCGGTTCGCCGGCGTAAATAATCATTTCTTCCAACTGTGCTTTCATGTACTTTTCAAATTTGTCTGTGAAGTCCCCCAACACGAGTCCGGAGAAATCGGCAAAAACATTCTTGTTCTTGTAAACGACTTCCATGCAATCCCGAATCCAGGGATTGCCGACATGACAAATGACAATCTTCAATTCCGGGTTGTCCACAGCGACATCATCAATATGTAACGGATGGGCAAAGCGTACTTTTCCTTTTGGTGAGTAGGTGTCACCGGAATGAAACATAACGGGTATGTCATATTCTACGGCGAGGTCGTACACTACCTGAAGCCGGTTATCGTGGGGATAAAAGGGCTCATAACCGGGGTATAATTTCAGCCCCTTTATCAATCCATCTTTGAGGAAGTCACTGATTTCGCGCAGATCTTTTTCTTTATAATTAAGATAGCTTATTCCGGCGACAACGGAAATATTCTTTAAATCACGGGTCGCATTGACTACCTGACTTATACTGGGACGATGTTCATTTACCAAGTACGAGGTCAACACCAGGGAGTAATCGACATTATTTTCCGCCATGGTTTGCTGAAGCGTATCGAGGCAGTCTGAAACAGAGCGAACGCGCTCTTCGTGATAATTGTTTAAGTGGGTGTGGACATCAATAATCATAATAGCAGTCTAAAGTTGCATAAAATAGAAGGTGAAAAGCTTACAAAAATATTGGAAAAAATGGAAGAGAGTGCAATTTAATATACATTTCGGCTGAAACACGCTTCGGACTTTTTGCTCCTGCATAAGATGGAGCGCTTTGCTATATTTAATAACCCGGGAGCTACCACCTTCTACTATGCGAACCAAGGTGTAAAGGTGGTTTCAAAGGGTTCCGTTTCACAAATATTGAAACACTGGCGTGGAGTAGGATACCAAAGTGATCATGAGAAGGATAGTAAAGATAATTGGGATTGTTGTAGTAGTCTATTTTCTTGTGGCTATTGGTTTTTACTTGTTTCAAGATGATTTTGTCTTTCAGTCTGATTTTTTGCCCGGGGATTATGCATTTGTGTTCGATCAGAAATTTGAAGAATACGCCATTCCAACAAATGACGGCGATACCCTAAATGCATTGTTTTTCAATGCGACAGTTCCGGCCAAGGGATTGATCCTCTATTTTCACGGCAATGCAGGGAACTTGCAGCGTTGGGGGAAGTGTGCTGTTGATTTCACTGCTTTGGGTTATGATGTCTTAATGATTGATTACCGTGGATATGGAAAGAGTTCGGGAACGCCCAGCGAAATGAATTTGTACAAAGACGCAAACACCACGCTGGAGTGGTCGCAGTATAACTTTCCGCGAAAGCGTCTAATTTTCTACGGACGTTCACTGGGGGCCGCAGTCGCTGCTCATCTGGCATTGAGCGTTACGCCTGATTTGTTGATATTGGAAACCCCATTCGATGAATTAAAGGGCGCGGTTTTTCTACCACTTAAACCGCTGCTTTATTTGTATCCGTTGCGTTATAAATTTTCAAATAAGATGTCTTTGCAGCGCGTATCCTGTAAAAAGCTGATTATACAGGGTACCAATGATTGGGTGGTACCACTATCCGCTGCATTGAAACTCAAACCATTGTTGCACGACGGTGACGCATTTATCACTATTGCAGGAGGAAGTCATAACAATCTTCGTGAGTTTGACGAGTACCATAAGATTTTAGCAGAATGGCTTAACTAGGTTTATTGTGATTCCAGGTGCATGTGAACCTTGCATCGAGCGCCTTAATTCGATATATTATCAGATATTATGACCTTCCTGTTGCTTTCGGCTATAGCAGTTTACATTGCCATCTGCCTTTCATTTTACTTTTTCCAGCATCTTGGTTTTTTTCGGCCTGAATTACTCTCAACGGCCTTTGAATACAAGTATCCATTTCCGTTTGAAGAGCTTGATTTTAATATGGAAGATGGCGGCAGGATTAATGCCATATACTTCAAAGTGCCAAACGCACGTGGCGTCGTTTTCTATCTGAAAGGGAATTCAAAAAGCATCAAAGGCTGGGGAAAGTTTGCCAAGGATTTTGTGGGTAATGGTTATGATTTTTTTATGATGGACTACAGGGGCTTTGGCAAAAGCAGGGGTAAGCGAAGTCAAACAAAAGTTTTCAACGATGCCCAATATATCTACAAATGGCTCACCCTGGAATACCCCGAGCAAAAGATAGTCTTGTATGGCCGCTCATGGGGAAGCGGTGTGGCAGCGCGTATTGCATCCTGGAACAAACCCGGCCTGCTGATTTTGGATTCCCCCTACTTTAGCTTCTACTACAACGTCAATCGCTATTTATTCTTTATCCCGTTGCGCTGGTTGCTCCGCTACGATATTCGTACGGATCAGTACTTGCAGACAGTAGCCTGTCCCATACATATTATTCACGGTACAAAAGACAGGCTTATCTCCTTTGTGCAAAGTGAAATGCTGAAAGACTTGTATCCGGACAAAATAGCGTTGCATAATATTGATGGAGCACGTCATAACAATTTGCCTGATTTTCCGGCATTTTTTGAAGCGCTATACAATATTTTATATGTAGAACCTGAAAACGTTGGAAAATAGGTAATGGAAATATCACGCAAACATGCCAGTGATTTTACCCGGCTTTTCGATATCCTTTCGTATCAGCGTGAGAAGTATCCCAACCAGCACGCATTGAATGCCTTCGAGGCTGGAAGTTGGAAAGGCTTATCCATATATGAAATACAGGAGAAGGTAGATTCGGTTTCATGTTGGCTTATCCGTAGTGGTTTAGTACATGGACAGACTGTTATTATGGTTCCGGTAATGGGTACTCCCGAGTGGGTGATTCTGGATTTTGCCTGTCAGCAATGTGGGTTGGTCACTATTCCAATGCATCCAACTACCGCACCTCAGGATATTGAGCTTATCATCACTGAAACTGAAGCAAAAATTTGTATTGCCGCCAACGCAAGCTTGTCGGAAACTGTAAGAAAGGTAACACAAAAGATGAATTCCCCGATGAGTGTCTATCATTCAGACCTGGCGGAACCGGGGTATTTTCAGGCGCTTGAATTCACAAAACCAAATGAATCTGAGTTGGAAAAACTGGAAGGTATCAGAAATTCGATTAGTGAGGATGACTTAGTTACCATCCTCTATACTTCGGGAAGTTCGGGTGTGCCAAAGGGTGTGCTGCTCACGCACCGAAATATCGTTTCCAACATCAAAGCAATATTAACCTTACTGCCAATTGAGCCCAGGCATAAGGTGTTAAGCTTTTTACCTTTTAGCCATATTCTTGAGCGTGTTGCATGTTATGGATACATGGCTTTCGGCGTGTCATTGTACTTCAGTCAAAGCAAGGAGAGCTTTGAACATGATTTTCGAACTGTGAGGCCATTCTTTTGTACCAGTGTTCCCCGCGTATTGGAAAAGATGTATGATTTTTTGCAACAGCAATTGCTGAACAAAAACAGATTTAAGCGGGCTTTGATCGCATGGGCTTTGGCAGTGGGTAAACAATATGGTTCGAAGAATAGATTGAATGGATGGTATGCATTTAAATTATATTTCGCACGGGTTCTGGTATTAAGTCACTGGCGCAAGAAATTGGGAGGTAGAATTAGGTATATGATTGTTGGCGCAGCTTCCCTGCAACCCGAAATCGGGCGGCTGTTTTCAGCAGCAGGCATTTCCGTGGTGGAGGGATATGGTATGACAGAAACTGCACCGCTCATTACGATAAATCGTTATGAACCGGGGCTTGCGCGTTTTGGGACCGTGGGCCTTCCGATTCCCGGTGTTGAGGTGAAAATTGATGAACCAAATCAGGAGCAGGAAGGTGAAATTTTAGTGAAAGGTGCCAACGTAATGCAAGGCTATTTCAAAAGACCCGATTTGACGGCAGAGGCATTTACTAAAGATGGTTGGTTTCGTACAGGTGATATTGGAAAGTTTGTTCATCAGCATTTCTTAAAAATCACGGATCGGAAAAAGGAAATCTTCAAAACATCGGCAGGAAAGTATATTGCTCCACATCCCTTGCAATTGCATTTTACAAAATCTCCGTTTATCCAGCGCTGTCTGATCATTGGGTTTCAACGACCATTTGTAACAGCACTGATCGTGGTCAATGTTGAAATACTGGAAGCCTGGTGTGCACAAGAGCATGTCCACTGGACAGCACTGCCGTTTATGGTGCACAATATCAAAGTCCGCGACAAGCTCCAACAGGAAATTCGGACATTGAATGAAAGCTTACCCTCCGTTGAACAAATCAGAGACTTTGTGCTTTGCCCCCAGGACTGGACTGTTGATCGCGGAGAACTAACAAATACCCTAAAGCCTGTCAGGCAAGTGCTAATGAATCACTATGAAAAAGATATTAATAAGATGTATGCTGCACCGTCATATCGCTGATGGCGTCTGCATGATTCAAATATCTGCGCTTCACTGGATTTTCTTTGTGGATCTCTGCTGTAAAATGGATATGATAATAGAGTCTCTTGGAAGAATTGTGACTGTGCGAGGGAAGTTTTTTTTGAATAGACGGAATGTTATGATGTATTTTGTTACAACATAGAGAAATAATATGAGGTATTGCGCTTGGATTACCGAAATGAAATCTACTTTGTTGATTTTGTTGCTTTTTCTTTCGTGTACTGGTGGAGATTCATCATTTCAAATTTCCACTGAGGATGGCCACAGATTTGAATCTGCACAGGCAAACAGTTTGTTAGCCAATGAAGGATTTAGCCGATGCAAAGATTACCTGGGCGCGTGGCTGGGATATGCGGACACGGTATCAGGGCTCATTCCAAGAAATATTGAATCCGGCATAGATTACTGGAATGCCAAGGACGCTGCCGCTGATAATTACCCGTTCATGGTACTAACAGCATTTTTTGTTGATCAGGATATGTTCAGGGGAAGAATGAGTCAAATGCTGGTTAGTGAAAAACGGCTTACTTCAAGGGTAAGAACAATGCCTGACACTTACGCTTTTTCAAAACGAGGATTTCTGGAAGATGAAATAAAGATGGATGAAATTGTGTTTGGTACGTCTGAATACATTAAAGATGGTTTGCTTCCGCTCACTGAATGGCTGGGCAAAAGCGCCTGGTCGGATCGTATGATTGAAATGCTGTACGATTTAAACAGGGAAATCGTTATCGCAGGGGAAGTGAAAGCAAGGGAATTCGGGAATGCACCAAAAGAAGAGGTTAACGGCGAGTTGCTGCAGGTACTCTCCAGAATGTATTGGATGACAGGGGAAGAAAAGTTTCTGGATTGGGCAATAAAGATTGGTGATTATTATTTGCTGGGTGACCACCACCCGACACGTGATCTTGAATATCTTCGACTTAGGGATCATGGTTGTGAGCTGGTTTCCGGCCTGTGTGAGTTGTATGCTACAACCAACTTTGCTATGCCTGAAAAAAAGAAGACGTATCAACAACCAGTCCACGAAATGTTGGACAGGATACTTGAGGTTGGACGGAATGTTGACGGGATGTTTTATGATGGAATTAATCCAAAAACAGGCAAAATTGTTCAGGAGCGTATAGCGGATACGTGGGGATATACGCTGAACGGCTATTACACGGTGTTCCTGATTGATGGAACGCAGGCGTACAGGGAAGCTACGCTGAAGGTATTTTCAAACCTTGACAAATACAAAAATTATGATTGGGAAAGCGGCAGTGCCGATGGATACGCCGATGCTATTGAAAGCGCGTTAAATCTGTTTAATCGGATTCCCGACCCAAACATTGCGAAATGGATTGACAGCGAAATCCAGGTGATGTGGGGGATGCAAAAGGGGAACGGAATAATTGAAGGCTGGCATGGCGATGGTAATTTTGCGCGCACGACAATCATGTATAACCTATGGAAGAGCAAAGGCTTGTATGTAGAACCATGGCGGCAGGATCTTTTGCTTGGCGCAGAGCAAAAAGGCGATTCAGTGTTGATCTCGATAACATCAGATAAGCCCTGGACAGGCAGCTTGTTTTTTGACAAGATGCGGTTTAAGGAAAATATGAAATTGCCAATCGACTGGCCAAGGATAAATCAATTCCCGGAATGGTTTACTGTGGAAAAGGATCATGACTACACCCTGATGGATATCACCGAACGAGACATGAAAGTATTGTCAGGGGAATATCTGCTCCATGGAGTTAACCTGCAGGTTTCTGCCGAAAAAAGATTAATTGTGTTTTAGGTAATCTGGTTGTTATCAAGCATCCAACAGCTGCTTTTCCAGTTCAAGTGCCCGGGGAAGGAGTACATCATCTTCCATGAGTGCATGCACGGCCAGGTCTTTCTCAAATACCTGAAGTTGTGAAAGGAGGATTCGGTACAGTGTTTGATTGCCGGTGGGCGGTGAATAGTGCAGGATGGTTTTGCGTACTTCCTCCAAATCTTTCTCTGTGTCGTGGTGCTCGTTGATAAACTGCTGAATAGAAATAGCGGTTGCCGTTCCTATCTTCTCATTGCGATCCGCTGCCTCGGCGAGTTGAAGAATGTAAGGAAAAAGGTTACGTTCCTCCATCTCAATGTGTTTGCGCAGATGACTTTTGTAGTCCACATAAAAATTATGCAAGAGCAGCAGCAATGGATGCGTGCTGGGATAAGCATCCACAAGTAAATGAATGCTCTGCTCAATCTCCAATAGTTTTTTATTGATGTAGTATTCGTGTGTTTTGTGCAGGTAGTCCACTATGACAGGGAGCGGAAAGTGATTGAATTCCACCGCGCTGAATGAGTTTTGATCTTCAAATACACCCAGCAGGGCAAGAATAAATTCAGGTTGTATACCGATGTTACGAAGTTCTTCATACGTGTACGCCATGGTATGAGCCTGTGAAACGTCATAACGCTGCAAGATTTGCGAAGTTTCTTCAATAGGGGGAAGGGTGTTTGTTTGTTTGCTCATGCTCAAAAGTAACTTATGGTAAAGATAAGAATAATAAAATGCAATGCCTTCATTCTGTAGGGCACATGTTTTAGCGTCTGGTATTCAGTCACTATTTTTCAGGAACAACAACTGCCCTAAATGAGACGCCAGATGATTGGTTCTGTTGAGAATCACATTTAGCTTATTTCTGTGGGGTTCTTTCTTGAAGTCATCTTCACTGACGGCGGTGTGTTTTTCAAACCATCCAGGCGGCTGCAAGCGCATGCAATGTTGACCCAATATTTCATTTACTTCTTTCCAATAGCGCCGCAGATCATTTGTAGGGGGTACTTCCAGTGCGGATTTATCGGGTTTTCGCAAAAAGACATCGTTAAGTTCCGGGTAGCGTTGATCGCCAAAATCAAGCAAGGGCAGCATTCTATCGTGTACGGATGTTAGGTGTCCCAGCAAATATATGCCTCTGTTTCTATTGGGTGATACTTGCTGCTGGAGTTGTTCATCGGTCAGCGCGCTGAATAGTTTGTCGGCACTGTTTACATGGGTAGTCCAGGCATCGAGCACCATCTTGATGATTACGTCTTGCTGATTAGCCATTTCTTAAAACTTTTATTTGTCTTCCATGTATTCAAACTTATCCTAAAAATGTTATCGTTCGTCTGGTAGTGGCACAACCTTACCTGAAATTTTGTACGTGGGCTGCTGTGCTTTCCATTCTCTCAATTGATGCGAGAGCATACCGGAAAGAACTTCTGCCTTCTTTGGATACTTTTCAGAAAGATCTGTTGATTCCCCGATGTCTGATTGGAGGTCATAAAGTTCCTGGGTACCAGTTTTCATGTTATAAATCAATTTCCACTTCCCTTGCCTGACTGCGCTTTTAAAATTAATGCCGGGCCCGTCTTCCGGAATCCATTTGTTGGGGAAATGCCAGATTAAGGTTCGCGCGGTATCGGCATAATCAGGATTCTTCAAGATGGGGATAAAACTCTTCCCATCGACTACCTGCACTTTTCTATATTTTTTTATCCCTGCCATTTCCAAAATGGTTGAAAAAAAATCTTCAATGATCACATATTGATTTGCTATGGAACCAGGCTTTACCGTCCCTGGCCATTTTACAAGCATCGGTACGCGGACGCCACCTTCATATACCGAACCTTTGCCGGATTTCAAGGGGAGGTTGTGTGTAAAGGCCTCACCGCTCCTTGGGGGCATACTGAAACCTCCATTATCACTCATAAAAATGATAACGGTATTTTCTGCAATATTTTCTTTCTCCAGGTAGTCCATGATATCCCCGAGGCTTTTGTCCATTCCTTCCACCAGTGCAGCATACTCTGCTTCTTTTTGCGGAAGGCCATCGTCCAGGTAGCGCTGGACAAAACGCTTGTCGGCTGCATAGGGTATGTGCACCGCATAGTGCGCCATATAAAGAAAAAATGGTTGTTGTTTGTCCACAGGAACAGCCACGGCTTTGAGTGCTTCGCGGGTTAACGCCTCTGTTAAGAATACGTCACTGCCATGATATCCTACTAAGCCAGGCACGCCCCAGGGTTCAGTGTGCTCTCCTTTCTTATTCCCATAGTTGTCTTCACCCAGATAACTCCCCAGTCCGCCCGCCGCATGGCCTGCAATGTTTATGTCGAATTGAATATTGAGTGGGTCAGCAGCAGGAGTTCCCATTGCGCCAAAATGTGCTTTGCCGCAGTGAATAGTATAATAGCCTCCGCTTTTCAATATAGCAGGGAGTGGTGTAGCATAAACCGTATTGATAGTTCCGGTTACCGGGGATAGTCCATTAACATTCCATGCCGGCGGCAGCAGGATACTATCAGCAGCATCAACGGGTTCGTCTTTTCGCAATGTCCAGTTTGTTACGCTATGATGAGCTGCATTCATTCCTGTCATTAAGCTAACCCGACTGGGAGAACAAACCGGCGTAGCATAGGCATTGGTGAACTTCATGCCGTCTTTCGCCAGTCGCTCCATGTTGGGCGTACGATAGCGTTTATTAAAGGCGGTGCCTGTTGTCCAGAACGGGACGGCACAATCTTGCCACCCCATATCGTCCACCAGGAAAACAATGATGTTGGGTCTTTGCTGTGCATCAACTGCGCCTGCGCCCAGCCACAGGATCATAAACAATGAAATGAAGTGCTTTTTTATCATTCCTTTTTATATGGATTATTCATTATCTAAAACAGCGGCAGCTTCAACATCTTCATATTGCCTGATGAGTTGCTGCAGCTCGCGCTTCAGGTTGGCCAATAGTTTCTCGTGTTTCATTTCTCCTGCCAAATTCCGCATCTCATGCGGATCATGCCTAAGGTCGTACAACTCCCAAAAATTCTTCACGCCATAAAACCGGATAAGTTTATACCTGCTGGTCCGTATTCCAAAATGCCGGTAAACATTATGCTCTCCGGGATGTTCGTAATAATGGTAATATACGCCTGTGCGCCATGCATCACCTTTTGCTTCACCTGCAAGCAATGGCAATATGGATTTTCCCTGCATACTTTCAGGAACAGCAACCCCTGCCAGTTGCAGGAAAGTTGGCGCCATGTCAAGGTTCATCACCAGGTCTTGTATAACTGTTCCCTTTCTGGCCAGTGGCGGGTAACGGATGATCATGGGTGTACGCATAGACTCCTCATACATGAATCGTTTATCAAACCAGCCGTGCTCCCCCAAATAAAATCCCTGGTCTGAAGTATAAACGATCATGGTATTGTCCAATAGATTATTTTTTTTCAGGTACTGCATCAATCGGCCCACATTGCGGTCCAATGAAATAGCCGTTGCCAGGTAATCCCGCATGTAGCGTTGGTATTTCCATTCCGTCAATGCCTTTCCGCTTAAGTTTTTTGAATCAAAGTCTGCCTTAATACGTGCGTAGTATGCGAGATAAGTATTACGCTGCGCTGTGTTCATCCGACTGATGCTGTTTTCTTTAAGCGCAGCAATCGAATCATCATACATCTTAAGGTCGTATCCCAACAACATAGTTTTGTCAATGGAGAGATCCTGATCTTCAGCGGCCGTTCTTCCGGCATAAGCATCGTAAAAATTTTCAGGCAACGTAATATTCAACTGGTCCGTAGCGCCAAGATCTGCAGTATCAGGCATCCATGTCCGGTGTGTTGCTTTGTGCCCGACTACCAGGCTGAAGGGTTTTGATTTGTCCCGCTGGTCAAGCCAGTCCGTGACTTTGTTGGTTATAATGTTGGTGCAATAGCCTTCCGTCGTTTTCTGACCGCCATCCATTGTCAGAAAATCCGGATTGTAGTACTGGCCTTGTCCGGGGAGTACCTCCCAGTAATCAAATCCCTGAGGGGTTGATTCCAGATGCCACTTTCCAATCCAGGCTGTTTGATAGCCGGCTTGCTGCAAACGTTTCTGATATTGATCCTGGGAACCATCGAATTTCGTAAGATTGTTTATGTGTCCGTTTTTGTGACTGAACTGGCCTGTTACTAACACGGCACGGCTGGGTGCGCAAATGGAGTTTGTGACGAATGCCCTGTTGAACAAAACGCCTTCCTTCGCCAGTTGATCAATATTTGGAGATACACCATACCTGGCGCCATATGCGCCAATAGCTTGCATGGTATGATCGTCGGCGATGACGACGACTATATTGGGTCTTTGCTGGCCAGCGGCATGGAGATTGAATATCAATAAAATCAGCAGCACATTTTTCATTTGACGGACTAGGTTAATTTGAAGTGTTGGTTCTTTGGCGGTCTTTTGGTTTGTATGCGATGCAAATATGACAATAATCATATACGAGGCTGTCCAAGATCATAGCTGATGCTGGATAACAAAGTAACCTTTAAGGTAAATACAAAGAATAACACACCAAAGCCAAATGTATAATGTAGCATTGGGAAGGTATAACTAAATTCAGGAGGATATGAAAAAAAGGGAACCTGTGAGTACCATAATGACCAGGAATGCCTTTACGGTTCAATTGGAGGATTCACTGTTCAAGGTGCGAGAACTTATCCGGAACCATGATATCCGACATGTTCCTGTTGTACAAGGCGAAAAACTTGTTGGGATAATCAGCAGGACGGACTTGAACCGGCTGACCTTTAGTGGTCTTTTTATTGGGCAGGAAGATGCTGATGATGCAGTTTTTGAAATGCTTAGCATCGGGCAGGTAATGTCGCACAAGCCGCGCGTAGTGAAAGCGTCAGACAGCATCCGGCATATCGCCGAAATATTGGCAAAAGAAGAATTCCATGCATTGCCGGTGGTAGATGAGCATGAAGAATCCAAATTGGTTGGGATTGTGACAACCACTGATGTGATTAAATATATGCTGGAGCAATACTAAAGAAATGCATCAGCGCCTGGAGAAATTGCGAATCAATCCATTCTGAATTCGAATTCGTTAACCAGCGAACGGAAGAAAGCCTTTTGAAGCTTGCTGTCTATTTGGGTACGGCATTCTTTTCAACATACTGATCTGTCAGGGAGGTTTCAGGACCGAAATAATGGAAACTCTCAGCCCACTCCAGTCCATACTTTTCTCCGATCAGTCTATCTGAGGGTACGGATCGAAGTCTGTGAGAGTCGATGTCAAGCACGAAATTCTTTATATAATTAATATTGGCGCTAACATCGTCAGGCCCAAGTATGGCAAGTTTTTTTCCTTTTTCGCTAAGCGTTTTTTTGAGCAATGCACCATTATTTCCGCCGGGACCTTGCGTTTTACATACCAGATTGCTCTCTATTTTCTTGTCGATGAAAGGACTAATGTCCACGATCCTGTTAACGAGCTGAGGTCCACGGCTGAAATAGTATCGTTCGGTTACCGCATGGGGTTCAACGACCTCCAGTTGTTCAGGGTAGTCTTCGCTGCCAGCCATCCAGCGAGCCGCCTCAACTGCTTTAGCCGTTACATAATGATCAGGATTTTCTTCATAGTGTCCCCAGGGATCATATGAGATCACCGTATCCACCTTCAGCAGCCTGAATAGAAATATGAGCCTGCCTTTTATTTCCTGAATGTTATACTCATCCATCCGATGGTTCTTGTAACCCAGGTCATACACCTTGTCCAGCCCCAAAACACGGGCCACCGCGTCGTTGTCTTTTTCGTTGTTCAGGATTCGTTCCCCTACGGAATTACCGGTTCCCGCTGCATCGTCGTTGGTAGTTCTGATGAGATATCCGGTGTACCCTTCATGTATAAGTTTGGCCACAGTACCCGATGCGAAAAGCGGGATATCATCGCAGTGCGGCTGTATTACAGCAAGTACCTTGCCCACATGAGGCCTGCCTTTCGCGGGATGCTCGATCACAACCTCGTCCTCAGTATTGTCGGCTTTGAGAATATTGCTACCCTTGTCCTGACGGCTAAAGGATCCATAAATCGCGGGTGTAGCGAAAGCACCTGCTAGCATACTTTTTTCAATAAAATTTCTTCTTTGCATGGCGTGTATGGTTTATGAGTTTCTGGATAAGATCCATTCTAAAATAGGCGAGTTTTGGATCAGATAAAAACCTCCTATGGGTGATAGCATCAATCTGCGTTGCAAAGAGGCTCTAAATCTTGTTCGTTCCGGCAAGCGAATGAATGACTTCTAAAACACGGGAATGATACACCACTCCCCAACGCATCCGAAATTCTTCCTGATCAAAACCTTAAAGTGGTTTTTCTTGTTTAATTGCTGTGAAAACCATGCCTCCAGTATGCTTTGCATGATAGCGCAGCCTCTTGCTGCGATTGCATAATCAAGTTACATTTAGTCAATGATAGTAAGATTTCTTGTTGTACTATTTCTGCTGTCTTTCTCGCTTGAACTAAGTGGGCAAGATAACATTGGGGCTGGCCATGCCATTAGTTTTGATGGCATAGACGATTATATAGACCTTGGCAATATTTATGATGATCTTGAGTTGCCCTTGACTATCTCGGCCTGGATCTTCTTAGACCCCGGGGGGCTGGGGACAATATTTTCAAGCCAGGACAATACACATCTCTATAATGGTTTTCATTTTTTTGTGGTACATACTGCCGTTATAATTGAATACGGCGATGGGATGGGAACTTTTACGCCCGATTTCAGAAGAGGCAAAGCGGGCCCTGTTGATAATATTTTCGGAAAGTGGGTACATCTTACCGCGATCATGCGCGGTGCCACCGACATGGACTTGTTCTTAAACGGCGTGAACATTGGCGGCACGTATATTGGAAATTCACAACTTCCTATGAACTCGGCATTTCCTGAGGACGCTGCAAAGATTGGCTACCGTTCCGGTGTAGGCGTAACGTATCACTTTCAGGGGATCATGGATGAATTGCGAATTTGGAACAGATCCTTATCGGAATCCGAAATTCGGGAACAAATGTGTAAGAAATTGACGGGTAAAGAGCCTGGCCTTATCGGCTATTGGGATTTTGATAACACAGCGGGAAATACATTGATCGATAAGTCGCCTAATCATTTTGATGGCCAGGTGATGGGGAGCCCCAAACGGGTTTTTTCAGGTGCACCGATCGGGGATGAAAGTATTGTGCTGTACACAAACGATTGGCAGGACAAAGAGCTCGTCTGGAAAGATAGCCTGGATTATGTGCGGGTTGGAAATGTAAAGGGTGATCCAAACAGTTTGCATATCTATAAGATCAATTCACTTCCCAGTCAGGGAACGGGCCTGAATTTGTCCACCGTTGCAGCGCCTTATTTTGGTGTTTTTGCGGCCAGCGTTGACGCCAATAGTTCCTTTGATGTTGATTATACTTACAACGATAGCGCTATTTGTAGGTTGTTTACCAGGTCGGATAACACCGTTTCCGCCTGGACGGCTAGCCCTTCAGCATTAGTGGAGGTCGATGAACGGGTAGAATTGATAAAGGAAAAATGGGGATCAGGCTTGCATGTTGATCTTGGACCGGACGAAGAACTTTGCGTCTTTCGTCCGAGGTCTTTGGATCCACTAAGCGACACCACAAATTTTGATTTTTTGTGGCAGGATGGGTCAACACGCTCTAGTTTCCAGGTTACTGGTTTTGGCACCTACTGGTTTACAGCAGATAATGGCTGCACGCAGGCAACGGATACACTGATTATTTCCAATGCGGCAGTTGAAAACCTAATCGTGCCCAATGTCTTTACGCCCAACGGAGATTTGTTAAATCAGTTTTTTGAGATTGATCCCAGGATCCTGGGCAGCAGGCTGATCGTTTACGATCGGTGGGGAAAAGAGGTATATCAATCCCCGAATTATCAGAACGATTGGGATGGGGCAGGGCTAACGGCCGGAGTTTACTTTTACACCGTTAAAGGAGGCGATTGCCCCGAGGAGAGAAAGGGCTCGTTGAGTATCCTGCGGTAACCTGCGGTAAGTCTTTCTATAAAACAATTTTACCAACGATCCTTCGAATCCTGTCGGCGCTGTCAAAGCTGTTGTTCCGCGTCAGGTGTATCGTCAAGGCGAAGAATATCGTTTGGGTCATCGCAGAGTACTGCCCTGTCATGGAGGACACCAATAGGCCCCTTTACCAATTGAGGATTCTGGAACAATACTTCCAGGTAATCATCCTCAGAAAAATCCTTACCAGCGATAAGTCGGTTATAGTCTGGATGACCATTATTGATGAGTGATGAAGGGCCTACGTGCAACAGGTTGAGGATTTCCTTCCAATGAAGAGGCGTAATCGTTTTACGCATCACATCGATTTCGTGTACAACACTGTTTACGGAGTATGCAAGTGCATGAACCTTGCGATCCAGTTCTGCGTCAGGGTTATATATCAGGTACAATTCGCGTGAATTGAAAAATGGAGTCATTGCGAAGCGCTTTGTTTCCAGTATTAAATGTAGGGCATGCGCGACTAAAAAACCATGACGAAAATCACCTGGCGCCCTACCGGGAGTGTAGTGCTGCAAATCCAGGAAGTGGTTTATGGTTTTTTTTTATATAAGCGATCAAGTCGATTCGTCCTGTATCGATTTTCGCAAATGAATGCACCCGAACCCATATCATAAGTTTACGAAAAGAACTTGTTGGTCTTACCGGGGCAAAAAATGCAGTGCAATGGCTTATCCTTCGGAAATGACTTTCTTTTCCATGTAAGCTTGACGCACTACCCTGGCAGTTTTATGGTTGCCGGTATGGCTCCAGCCTGGTGGCATCAAAATGTATAACAGTTTGTTCCTGATACCGGGAGCATTTTTTACATCGTTCCACAAGGAATAGATTTCCCCAAAATAGACATCTAAGAAATTATTGGAATTTATTTCGCGGGTAATTCCATACTCAACTTTCACTTCTTCTTTCTCATTTTGCAGCGTTCCGAAAACACGATCCCAAATATTCAATAGGTTGCAGAAGTTGGTATCCATATACAGTGGATTTCTGGCGTGATGGACCCGGTGGTGCGAAGGCGTGAGAACAATCTTGTTTAAAAACCCCAGCCGCCCGTCTTTCAACAGATTTTCTCCAGCATGGATAAAGGCCCCCCACGTACCATCAATAAACATGATTAAGAATAATAGTGGTGGACTTACGCCCAACATAATGCAAATGGAAGTTCGTATTACATCTGCATAAGGTCCTTCAAGAAAGAAGTGCGCAAAGCTCACGGAAAGGTTCATGCCCTCCGGTGCGTGATGCGTAGAATGCAGGCACCAAAGCAATCTTACTTTGTGCGCCAGGTAATGATATACGAAATGAGCCAATTCCCAGACGATATAGCCATAGATGAGCCAATACCAGGTAAAGCCGGTTTTGAGTATAGCATATTTTTCGAGCAGGCCAATACAATATGCAACCGCGGCAATGGTAATAAACCTGGAGACAAAGCGATTAAAGACGTGGATAAAAAAGATAGTCTTGTAGTCCTTTAATTTAAAATTGTTATAGATGAGTCCTCGGACTATTTCGAGAATTAACAAAAAGGGAATTAATGGTCCGATGACGGAAGTAATGCCTTTATAGGTAAGCAAAGTGGAGTAGTCTCCGGATTTAAATATTTCTATCAAGCCTGAAATACCCAGAAAGCCAAAGAATTCATCGCGTAAAATATTTAAAACATCCATGACAATAATCTAAATTTATGGTTGATTTTGCCTCGGCGCAACCACCCATTCCTGATTCCAGGCTACCCTGAGGCCAAAATTTTCTACATAAACATACAAAGTATAAGTCCCCGGTTCGGTGGGTATAAAAGTAAAATCAGATGTTTCACCAACACCATAAATGGGACTTTCTTTCATCCATTTTTTTTGATTTTCCGGTAAATCCATTCCATCCTTGGCGATGTGCCGGATAGGCACCTTTTTATTATCCTTTTCCAAATAAAGCTCAATTTGGCCTCTGGGCGCAATATTCATAAGCCGCAAACGATGAGTAACACCGACGGTCGTATGCATGGTCGGTTGTTCAGTAGTTCCATTGAGCTCCACATCTTCCAATGATTTAGGCTCTGGCTTTCTAAAGTTGACGATGTAGATGTGGTCTGTTTCAGGTTGATACGGTTCATTTTCTCCAAGCACTATAATCGGCCCGTATAATCCGCTAGTCAATTGATAAACATCATCAAGATGACTGTGGTAAATAAATGATCCTGGACGCATAGCAGATAACTTGTAGGTAAACTTTTCGCCAGGGTATACAGAAGGAGAATATTTGCCGTCCGACGAACTCCATTCCGGGACGCCATCAGACCAGCTATCTATTTCCAGTCCATGCCAATGAACGCTGGTAGGAAAAGACAAGCGATTTTCAAGCGTGATGTACGTCGTCTGATATTGCCTTAGGAGTAATAAAGGCCCGGGGCTATTGAGGAAGTTTAGCGTTGAGTCGAAAGTAGGTGAAAATGAAAAGCCATTATTTGCCTTCGGTGTGGAATCAAACTGATGTGCATACATAGTCAATTCTTTCGGTTCGCCTTTAGAAACCAAATCTGTTTCTCCGTCTAGAATATTTATCCCTATAACGAGACCGGCCATATGTTCATTCGCGCCTTCTACATCAACTGCATCTGAACCCGGGAGTCTGATTTCGGGGTTGACGTGACCCGACAGGTGACAATGAAATAACCATCGCCCAGGTCGCATGGCGACCCATTCCATCAGCATTGTATTTCGTCCCAGCATCGTTTCAGTGACCACCTTCCTTTTGTTTTCAGGACTATAGATTTCATCTTTCAATTCGTTGCCCAGGGAAAGAACATCATAGTAAAAACCGTGCAAATGCATTGGGTGACCGCGTTGTGATGCATTGATAACTCTCCAGCGCACAGTTTCTCCAACGGCAAACTGAAGGGCTTCGGTGTAGGGCCATGATTTCCCGTTAATAGTCAGGAACTCCAACCACTTCGTAGGAGGAAAAGTCTCGTCGATAGGCGTGCTGAAGATATTCATGACCAGAATTCTATCAGGGGGAGAGCCTTTCGGTGGGTCTATAATGAAGGCTCCCGCCAGTTGTTCCTCTTCAGCAATATCAAATGAAATTCCCTTGCCCAAAACCACTGAATAAAGATACGTCCCCTGCTCACCGGCTTTGAAGCTTATTGTCTTTGACTTTCCTGGAAGAATGAATAGACTGTCCCGTTCATTGGCAGGTCGTTCCTGAAAACCAAATAAGGTTATTGTAGAGTCCGGGAGGGAATTATATATTGTGGCATTGATCAATGTTCCTTCCGGTACCCTGATGAGCGGCGCGGGAATGGTAGGTGATTCTCCTTTTTCTGCTATTGCGGCAACTCTTAGCCCGGGTCGATTTCTTGTTTCCGGATGAAAATCTCCCCACACAACTTCCAGTGCTACGTGTAATTGTCCATCTTCCAATTTTCCAGCAGGCTTCCGGTTGTCATTGGGTTGTATCTTGGGGAAACCAGTTGCATCTGCAGGGTCAATTAATCTTGGGTGGAGCGATTCTGTAAATATGCGCTGAATGGGCAACGCTGCTGGCTTGGTTCCGTCAAAACGTGGCCCGCATAAAGTAATGTTCGCCTCGGCCAAAAGTAAATCGGTATTCCTATCCTTAGCCGGAGTTCTGCAATTGGAAAATACAAAACACAAAAGCCACGTGGCTATTAGAAAAGGAAGATTGAGTTTCACCAGCGATAGATTTAGTGCGGTAAAATAGTTCCAATAATTGTTTAATGCTAGCATCAATATCAAAAGAGTATGATGGCGCGACTATTAATTGTTTGCCTATTGATGTATCTTAACGCTGGTGAAGGGATCAATGCAAATTTTTTAATACAACGAATTGGCATAGGTGTAGCGCGTTTAATTTGGATATGATGCAAGTGGAAAATTATTGAACATGAGAATAGTATTTTTTTTAGGCTTCTTTATTCTGTCGTTTTCCTGGTGCCATTCTGTTGCTCAGCTTTCCGTCGCCTATGACAAAAGCAAAGAGCCCCTTGTCTTTGCGGCCAACAAATTTCAAGCCTTATTGTCAGCAAAAGATCAAAAAGTCACGTGTGGTCCCATCAGTGAAATCTCCACAACAACGGATATCGGCGTTGTTATTAAGGGCAAGGTCCCGAAATTATTGGCTGCTCAGGTCAACCAGAAAGACTTTGATCTTATTCAGCAAGAAGGGTATGCCTATCGTACAATCAATAATGGTAAGAGTCTCCTGATCCTGTCGGTCGATGAAATTGGCGGAATGTATGGGCTTCTTGAATTGGCTGAAGGCGTGCAGGTAACAGGATCTTATCAAAAGCCGCGCGATAAAGTAGTTAACCCTTCGCTGTCTTACCGAATACTAAAATTCAATTTGCCATGGTCTCCGTATCGGGAAAGTCCTGCTACGGCCGTGCATATGCAGGTGTGCCGTGACCTTAATTTTTGGGAACGTTTCCTTGATATGATGGTGGAGAATCGATTCAACGTACTTTCACTCTGGAACAATCATCCTTTTCCATTTATGATCAAGGCAGTCAACTTTCAGGAGGCAACGCCCTTCAATGATGTGGAAATGGCAGAATGGAAAGAATTCTGGAAAGCATTATTCAGCATGGCAAAGCAACGTGGAATTCAAACCTTCATCGTGAACTGGAATATTGTTGTATCACCGGAGTTTGCCAGGGCGTATGGCGCGCAAGAGTACAACGATCTTTCCGAACAGGTGAAGCGGTATACGCGTGAGTCGGTTACGCAGGTTATAAATGAATACGAAGATCTGACGGGCATAGGTGTAACCCTGGCGGATTGGATGGGAACCTTTGATGAAAAGATGACGCCGACACAACGGGAGGAATGGATTGAGGAAACATTTGTTGCGGGAATGAAGGCTGCTAATCGTCCCGTTAAATTTATTCATCGCTCTGTACTGGCGGGTGATCCGATGGCGATGCGACGTGTAATTGACAATGCAAAGCTGCCCGAAGAGGCTCTGGTGGAAATCAAGTTTAATTGGTCACACGGTCATTCTACACCGACACTTGCCATTACCCATGATTATCATTCCGGCAAATTAGACGATAGATTCTGGACGCCGCTGCCAACGAATTACAAAATACAATGGATGATTCGCAATGAAGACTTCTTCATCCTCCGTTGGGGTCAACCCGATTTTATACGCAAGCACATTGAAGTCAATAAGAAGGATTATGTGAATGGATATTTTATCGGATCAGAAGGATTCATCCCGGCATTGGACTATTCGCATAAACCCCTGGCTGTAAAAACCTGGCAATACGGTTTTGAAAAGCAATGGTTGTTCTACAAAGTCTGGGGTCGATTGCTGTATCAGCAGGATGCGCCTGATCAACTTTTTTCTTCAGCATTCGATGTCCGTTATGGCAAAGGCGTAGGCGTACCTTTGTTGCAAGCCTATAAATTAGCCAGCAACATGCCCCTGCGCCTGGCTTCTTTCCATCGCTCAACATGGGATTATACTCTATATGCTGAGGGTTTCATAGAAGCAGAACCGTCTTCTCCCAAGGGCACTTTTGACCGGTCGTCCCCATTCATTTCCATTGACGAGTTTATCGATCATGAAACGCTTGATCCGGCGATACTTTCGATTCCTGCGTATGTCCATGCCGTGCTGAACAATGAAAAGATTCAAACTGATGTAATCACGCCGTTAGCGCTTGCAGATTCTTCAGCACGTGACAGCAGGAGGGCACTGGCAATCGTTGCTTCACTGCGTACACAGCATACTGCTTTTTCCGGCGCCCTGATTTCTGAGCTCGACGATGTCGCAACCTGGAGCTATTTGGGTTTATACTTTGCTGATAAGATCCGGGCTGGCGTGGCACTGGAAAATTATCGCATCACGGGCAATGCAGCCAAAAAGGAAGAATCACTACAATTCATAAATGCGTGCTTAACGCATTGGGACCAGGTTATCGAATACACAAAGGATAGGTACCTGCCAACACCACATGTGAGTACAGAGCATTATGGCGAAGAATATAAAACGTTCTCCTGGGAGTCACTCCGCCCCCAGGTGGTTCGCGATATTGAGATTGTGAAAGAATCGTCGACGAAGCCATAGTGGTGAAAATTGCTTTCATGTTATCGAGAAAAACTATTCAGGGAATTGTCAAAAAAAAAATACTATTGGGTATGAATAAAGTTGTCTTCTCTATCATTTCCGTAATGCTTATTGGGGCTTGCTCGCGCGATGAAGAAAAATTTGCTTCAGCCGGAAAGATCGCCGTGCATTGGGAACTCCTGACGAATTTCACAGATGAGACTGGGGTATTCGAAGCAAAGTTTGAATTGACAAACAATGGCAACTTTGCATTGACTCCCGATAACTGGGCCCTTTTTTTTAATATGGCACCGCGCCAAATACTGGAAAATAAAATACCACAACCTGCGGCGCTCGAACACATCAATGGTGACTGGTATAAATTGGTGCCCAATGCAAATTTTAGCCTGGAGCCCGGTAAATCCATAGCGATTAGTTATCGTGGAGTTGAAGCTGTAATCAAGGAAACAGATCGACCCCTTGGCCTATACCTGGTTTTCTACGATGAGGGGAAAGCAGAGGAGAATATTGTTGAGGTAACAAACTATACGTGGGCGCCATTTACAAGGCCGGAGCAAATTAACAGAAGTGCTGCGGATGAAGAACCCATCCCCACGGCTGCGTGGACCTATGCGCATAATCTTGCAATGCGCGAGCTTCCTGATTCGCAACTAAACCGTATTATTCCGTCTCCTGTGAAAATGAAAATAACTCCCGGCATGCTGGAAATTTCCAATCAACTCGAGATATATTACCAAGATGACCTGGAGAATGAAGCAAGGTATCTGGCCACAAGTCTAAAAGAACTGACAGGTACAGCATTCAACGTGGTAACAGCAGCCCCTAAGCGAAAATCAATAACACTTAAGCTGGGGAACATCAATGTTGGGGGCACTTCAAAGGAAGCGTATTCGCTAAGTATCACCGATCAGGGAATAGTAATTTCGGGCAGTGATCCTGCTGGCGTTTTTTATGGCGTGCAAAGTCTTCGTTCCTTAATACCCATAGAAGTATACACAAAACACAAGGCTTCTTTTACATTGCCCTTCGTTTCTGTTGATGACGCACCACGCTTTTCATTCAGGGGACTGCATCTTGATGTAAGTCGCAATTTCCAATCGAAAGAAACGATACTCCGCGTGCTCGACTTACTTTCATTTTATAAGATAAACCGTTTTTTACTATACACTACAGAAGATGAAGGCTGGCGATTAGAAATAAAAGATTTGCCGGAACTAACGGAAGTTGGTGCGCAACGAATGCATACCTACGGGAAAGAAGCCCCTGTGCTTCACCCGGCATATGGCTCTGGTCCGTTTGCCAAAGCGGAGGGTAAATACGGTCATGGGTACTATTCACGCGAAGACTTTATCGAAATTTTGAAATATGCACAGGCACGCCATATTAAGGTTATTCCAGAATTGAATTTTCCGGCGCATGCCCGTGCGGCAATTAAGGCTATGGAATCGAGATATGAACGGCTGATGCGCGAAGGTAAAGAAACGGAGGCCAATGAATATCGCCTCATCGACCCTGATGACAAGTCAGAATACCTTTCTGCGCAGGGTTATAAAGACAATGTAGTATGTGTCGTCCGTGAATCTGCCTTTCACTTTTATGAAAAAGTAGTGGATGAAATTAACGCAATGTACAATGAGGCGGGCCTGGTACTTGACGAATTTCATACCGGCGGCGATGAAGTACCAGAAGGTGCATGGACTAAATCTCCATTGGCAGCGGCATTGATGAAGGACCATCCTGAAATCGGAGATCCCCAAAATCTGCAAACGTATTTTTTCCGCGAGTTGCTTAAGCGTTTAAAATCCAGGAATTTTCAAATCGACGGGTGGGAAGAGGTAGTGCAGGTGAAAATGACGGATGGTAAGCGTACGCCAAATGCAGAGTTTGCTACACAGAAAGTGGTACCCTTCATTTGGAATAACTTGGCTGATCATCCTGATCTTGGTTATCGGCTGGCTAATGCCGGTTACACTGTTGTGCTGTGCAATGTTTCTAATTTCTATTTTGATTTGGCCTATAATAAAGATCCCTTGGAACCCGGATTGTATTGGGCGGGGTTTGTTGATGAACGAAATGCCTGGACGTTTGCGCCCTATGACATGTTCAAAACCACTAACAAAAATGCCATGGGTCAAAAACTGGATCTTGAATCTGGGGGAGCGGATGAAGGTGCAGCGATGATTGTTGAACACCTGAAACCTGAAGCCCGCGGAAATATTTTAGGCGTCGAAGCACAGGTATGGAGTGAGACCATCAAAGGCAGAGAAATGCTGGAGTACTATATGTTGCCGAAACTGATTGGCTTCGCTGAAAGCGCATGGGCAGCGCCACGTGTGTGGGAAACGGTTGAAGACAGGTCACTTCGGGAACAAGAAATGCAGCAGCAATGGAACATTTACGCCAATGCGTTGGCCAAGAAGGAATTGCCCAGGTTAAGTTATCTTAACAAGGGATATAATTATCGGGTTCCTACACCAGGGGTATTGGTAGTGGATGGGATATTAAGTGCAAATGTGGGATACCCGGGGTTAATGATACGTTACACTACGGATGGTTCAGAACCTACGCTGAATTCGCCACTTTATGAAAGGCCGGCAAAGGTATCAGGCACCGTGCGCCTGAGAAGTTTTGATCTGGCTGGAAAATCCAGTCGCACGATAGAAGCTGGAGCGGACCAACGATATTAACTTCACAATCGCAGCAGTTGGCCAGGCCAATAAAAGATTGGAGTTCATGCATGTAAATTTTTGAACCATTAAGAATAAGACTGATGATAATAGGAGTTGATCTGGGAGGTACGAATATCCGGGCAGGTATTGAAAGCGGTGGAAACCTTTTCAGTCCCAGGAGAGATCCATTCAACACGAAACAATCCAAGCCGGAGACGCTGAATGCGTTAAAAGAATTTATCCGGCCGCTTATTAAGCCTGAAGTCAAAGGCATCGGCATTGGCGTACCCTCGGTAGTGGACGTGGGAAAGGGAATTGTTTTCAATGCAACCAATATCCCTTCCTGGGACCGGGTACCGTTGAAAGATATTTTGGAAGATGAGTTTCGGATGCCGGTCGTGGTAAACAATGATGTTAACTGTTTTATTCTGGGTGAACACCAATTCGGATTGGTGAAAGGGTTAAAGAACGTTGTGGGTATTTCCTCAGGAACGGGGTTAGGGGCGGGGATTGTTATCAACAATCAACTCTACAATGGAAGCAATTGTGGCGCCGGAGAAATTGGATTGTTGCACTACCTGGATCATAATATTGAATACTATGCCAGCGGAAACTTATTTCAGGTTCGTCATAATACCACGGCGGCGGCAGCGCATAAACTTGCGCTGGAAGGAGATACGGCTGCGCTTGGCTACTGGGATGAATTTGGCGTACACATGGCGCAGGCGGTGAAGAGTGCCGTTTTGGCTTATGATCCGGAAGCTATTGTTCTAGGGGGATCGCTTTCAAAAGCATTTAATCTTTTTAGCAGATCAATGCACGATTCGTTGCAGGATTTTCCCTTTCCGGAGTCCATTAAAAGGCTTAAGATTTGCCAATCGCAAAATCCTGACATTACACTTTTGGGGGCGGCGGCATTGGTTAAAATTTGAATTTCCTTCGCGCATGTCAAAGTCGGCTGCGCAAGGCAAGCACTTTGGTCGCGTACCGGTTTTTGTGATTGTCGTGTATTTTATATAGATTTCTCCTTGCTTGAACGAAACTACGGTGCTGATGCGTCACGCTATCAGTTTTTTAAGTTGCATCTGTGAATGATGTGATGAATCAAGTTATAGCCTGGATAGATTATCCTACAGCAAAGGCAAGGCCTTTGAAGTTGCCGATAGAGTCGCTTAGCGGTTGCTTCCCAGGCCTAATGGTGGTGAACCATGTGCCCAAGAAGAGGGTAAATTGATTGGTGTGAATGATTGGCGAGACTGGGAACACCATTACCCTTTTGAATTTGATTTGATCGGACACTATGAAGCGCAAATACTTCATTTTTTCAGCTTTCGTTATCCTATCTGTTCTTTTCATTTTTTACCTCCTTATGACCAGAGAAGGGGGAAGTGTTTGGAGCGACGATGACGATGACGATGATTACAGCGATCTGTATCACAATCATACACTCAGGGAAAAGATGCTTTTGGCTGAAAAAATAGTATTCCCTTCCAGGGACCCCGATCGCGTCATCCTGAATCTTACAGAAAATCCAGAAACTTCCATTGCCATGAATTGGCGAACAGACACCACAGTTAGCTCGGGCACTGTTCAATGGGCTGTGTCGACGGCTGGACCGGAATTCTTAGACAATGTTTCCAGTGTATTGGCAAACCGTGAAGTACTGAAAGTTAATCAGGAAGGTGAGCCAGCAATTATAGCAAACTATTTTTCCGCTCGCGTTGAAAACCTGACGCCCGGACAAAAATATGTCTACCGGGTGGGAAGCACCGGGTCATGGACAGCATGGTATCAGTTTCAAATGCCTGATCCAAAGCGGAAATTGTCTTTTGTTTATTTCGGAGATGCGCAAAACGATATAAAATCTTTGTGGTCCCGGGTGATCCGACAGGCTTACATGCTGGTACCCGACGCAGATTTTATGTTGTATGCGGGTGACCTCGTTAATCGTTTTAACTCTAATGTAGAATGGGGTGAATGGTTTTATGCCGGAGATTTTATTCATGCTACCATACCCAGTGTAATGACACCCGGAAATCACGAGTATGGTGAAGGGGTAGTACTTTCTTCATTCTGGAGAAATCAGTTTAACTTACCTACAAATGGTCCGAGGGGTTTGGAAGAAACATGTTATGCAGTGAACTATTCCAACCTGAAAGTTATTTCGCTGGATTCGCAACAAATCGATGAGTCGGCAATGTATTTGGAGGAGCAGGAAAAATGGTTAGATTCAATCCTTACATACGATCCGCGTAAGTGGACGGCCATTACCTTTCATTTTCAGATGTTCTCTGCAAAAGCAAAAAACCGTGATCATGAAAATTTAACGAAATATTTCAAGCCTCTGTTCGATAAACACAAGGTAGACATCATTATGCAAGGACACGATCATGCCTACGGAAGAGGAATGGTCAGTGGTAGTCCCACGGGAAAGCATAAGGAATCCGAATCAGGAACAGTATATGTTGTTTCCGTTAGTGGTCCGAAAATGTATGATATAACTGATAAGCCGTGGTTGCAACGAAAAGCAAGGAACACGCAATTGTTTCAGGTAATCAGCATTCGGGAAAACACATTGGAATATAAAGCTTACACTGCGAATGGTGATGTTTATGATGCTTTCGATCTGATCAAATCGGATGATAAACCAAACAGGCTGGTGGAGCGGACACCCGGTATTCCGGAGCGGTTTTGAGTTACGCCAAGCATAATAAGATCCAGGTTATCGTTGCTCCTTCTGTAGTTTGGGGTTGCGTAAGTTTCATGTCGCTGCTGTGTCCTGTTTTTGAATTTTTTCCGGATCACTTCCCGATTCCTGAAACCAACAGCTGCATCTTTGTCATTAGTCGTTGATCCAATGCCGTTCATAATTCCGGATCGGGGGTTGTATTGGGGGTTGTCGAACAACGAAAAATATCAATTGCATATTTTGTTAAACGAATTGTGCTAAGGGTCATCCACAAGACAAGCAAAAGTTATAATTTTAATAGTGGGACGATGCATGCATTCTTTTAAGACTGTTTTGATATCCTGCTTTAAAATGATGAGAAACTTATTCGCGTTATTGTTCATCACAATCCTCAGCTTCAGCTGCACAAGGCAGGATATGGACGATGAGATTGCCTATCGTGAAGCACTTATTTTCCCATATCAGGAGGAACATGTACATGGATCGACCGTTGTGGAACTACCCAACGGTGATTTACTTTCAGCCTGGTTTCAAGGGTCCGGGGAGCGCTGGGCAGACGATGTCCGGATTATGGGTTCGCGGCTGGTGAAGGGAGATACGGCCTGGTCTGAAGTTTTCCTGATGGCAGATGTTCCCGGATTTCCGGATATTAATCCTATACTGTTCATGGATCAGCAACAGCGGTTGTGGTTGATGTGGTATCCGGTATTGGCGAATCAATGGGAGACTTCTATTCCTATGTATAAAATCAGTACGAATTATGAATCGCCCGGAGCGCCGGTATGGTCCTGGCAGGACGTTCTCTTTGTCAAAGTCGGCGACAATACGGAGCGCGGGATTCAACCTAATGATCGATTTGTAAAACAAGTGAAGGATCAACTCTCGGCGTATGAGGCTTACCTGAAGGCAGAGCTGTTGCCGTCAATGTCAGATAGTATTGGTGAAGCCCTGCTTAACCAATGGGAAAAATACAACGTTAAAATGGACAGCCTGTCGAAAGGGGAGAATATGATCCGAGCGGGTCGTATAAAAGGAGGTGAAGAAGAAATACCAGCGCAATTAGGGTACCCACTAACCCGGCGCATAGGTTGGCAAACGAAAAACAAAGCTGTTTTCCTGGGTAAACGTATGGTTGTTCCGTTGTACTCTGATGGTTTTGATTGTTCGCTCTTCGCCATTTCGGATGATGGGGGTCAG